>Ga0247813_10000041_pt1 | contig 204164 bp, 168 predicted proteins | sample UWRJL169409C1_FD_180719 | JGI IMG/M metagenome (GOLD analysis project Ga0247813, IMG submission 180719) | Plant litter microbial communities from Arlington Agricultural Research Station in Wisconsin, United States - UWRJ-L169-409C-1 | ecosystem: Environmental > Terrestrial > Plant litter >...
CCTAAACTGGCAATCTGATATAAAATCATTAATCTTTTTGACAAAGAAAGGTTATAGAAAAAAAACGTCTCTAAAACCATCAAGCAAAAAAAGAACCGTCTAAAAATTACTTTTTAGACAGCCTCTTCCTTCTAACAGGCTTATCGCCCGAATTCAAAACTGACCTTACCATCGTCCCCCAGCACCAGACAGGCGTTGAAGACTTTTCCGGACCGGCTCCTTAATCCCTTAAACAGGGATGTAGTGCCCTTACCAATAAGGTTCTCGATCTCATCAATATCCAGGTACACACCACATACATTTCGGTATTGCAACCAGTTACAGGATGTATCCGGACATCGGACTATGCTATCCCGCACTTTGAGGTTTTGCTTTTGGCACTGCGGGCATAACAGCTCAGGCTGTGTTGCTACGATCGGTGTCAAAGCCAGGAGTTCTTCCGTAACGTTTCTCGCATACCGCTCGATCTCCTGTTGGAAGGCCGCAGGATCCATATCTTTTTCTTCAATGCGCTGAAGCTGCATTTCCCATTGCGCCGTCATAGAAACATCTGCAATGAGCATATCCTGTACTAAGCCGTATACCTGCAGGCCTTTTTGTGTAGGGATAAGGAGCCTTTTCTCCCGCTGGAGGTAATTCCTTTTCAATAAAGTCTCAATTATCGCAGCCCTGGTAGCGGGGGTTCCGATCCCTTTGTGCTGGAGCGCTTTTTTGGACAGCAAATCATCCGTCTGTCGTCCTGCATGCTCCATTGCCTCCAAAAGGGCCGCCTCGGTATACAATGACGGGGCTTGTGTTTTCTTCTCCAGTACTTCGGATTTTCGGATCTTAAGCTGCTCCCCGATATCCAGTGGTGGAAAATCCTCTGCCGGCATCTCACCTTCGACGGTGAAGTGCTTGCGGATGCCTCTCCATCCCGGTGATTCAATTTTAAGCCCCTTATAAGTAAATTCGTGGTGCAGGACGGATAGCTGCGCTGTACAGGATTGTTTGCGACAGGCTTGGGAAAGTGCCTCAAGGAAACGATAAGCGATCATTTCGTATATCGCATTTTCCTTGGCCGTCAGTGCCGATGGGGTACGGTCGGTAATAAGCAGGCCATGGTGGTCAGTCACTTTCAGGTCATCTACTATACTTTTATTCAGTCTTTCCAGCCTGACCCTTGTAACGTGTTCCCGAAAGGTTTTCATTATCTCCAGGGCTGCTAACAAACCAGGCACTTCTTCCCACATATCGGCAGGTATATGCCTGCTTCCTGTTCTCGGGTAGGTAATAAACTTCTTCTCATAAAGGCCTTGGGCAATACCCAAGGTTTCCTCCGCCGAAAAACCCAACTCTTTATTGGCCTGCTTTTGTAGCCCCGTAAGATCGAAAAGCAGGGGCGGGTCTTCGGTAATGGGCTTGTTTTCAACCCGGTCAACTGTAGCCAGGCCTGAACGTTCTATCGAGCGCTGGACCGCAAGTGCCTCCTTTCTGTCCTTCCAGGAACTGTTGGAAAGGCTGGTAAACTCAATATAGCTTTTTTGGTGACAGAGGCGTAGCTGCCAATAGCTTTCAGCCGTAAAACCTCCGTGTTCCCTATACCTTCGGCAAACTAAGGCCAAGGTTGGTGTCTGGACCCTGCCTAAGGAATAAACGCTGCCATCACCGAGTGATGATAGTGCCTGTGTCGCATTAATGCCTACCAGCCAGTCCGCCCTGCTTCGTGCCATCGCCGCATGGTATAGAGGATCCAGCTGGATTCCAGGCATGAGGTTTTCAAAGCCTTTTTTTAGGGCTTTTTCGGTCAGCGAGCTTACCCATAATCTGCTGAACGGCTTATGGCATTTCAGATAAGCATAGATGTACCTAAAAATTAGTTCTCCTTCCCTCCCGGCATCTGTGGCGACGATGAGGCTGTCCGCCTTATCTATCACTCTTTTTATGATCACAAGTTGTTTTGCAGCAGCAGTATCTGTTATATATTTCCCGTCCTGCTGCTTTTTACGTACAGTGAGTAGGAACGGTTCCGGAAGTATCGGCAGGCTGTCTGGCCTGAATCCCTGTAGCCCGTAGTCCTCAGGCATGGCCAGTCCAACAAGGTGCCCCAACGCCCAGGTCACCAGATAACCGTTGCCATTATAGTAGCCTCCCTCATTTTTGGAAGCGCCGAGCAACACGGCTATCTGGCGTGCTACGCTTGGCTTTTCTGCAATTACCGCTTTCATGGTGGCGTTACATTTTTCTTCCCTTACTTTTTGCAGGCTCAGGTTTGATTTGCTCCTGTTGCTGTGCCCTGCTATCAGGCGCTGACTGTCCTTCTTTTAGTGCTTCCTTTACGTGCTTGGTAGCCTCATTGGTCTTTCCTTCCGAATTGACCGCTGTCTGTGTTTTATGCTCTTCGGCAGGTACTGCTTTTTCCTTCGCGTTCGCTGGATTGTCAAAAGAGAAAGACGGCTTGCCAGTCTCTTTGTCGAGGGTCACATAGCCTTTATATTCCTTACCCTGTTTGTCAAGTAAGCCTGTCAGGTAAATGGTCTGTCCCTCCTTGTATTTTTCGTACTGCGCGTCATCCAGCTCTTTACCCCTGACCGTCCTGGGTACTTCCTGCTGCGCACTTTGTTGTTGGGATTGGCCGGTACGGTCAAATAGGAATTCGACATAACGTTTGTCAGCATTGAACTGGACCGTGGCATCGAAAGGTTCGCCCTTTTTGGAGATCATGCCTTCAAGAAAAACCGGCTTCCCTTCTGAAAGATGATCTTTTTGTTGAACGGTAAGTGTAATACCTTTGATCTCATCCGGGATCTTTACCCATTCCTGGCGGCAGGCGACAAGCTCATTGGTCTTTTTATCGACACTGATGAGCGAAGGTACGTTCTCCCCACTTTTTTGATTATAGAGATCGACCACTCTTCCCATATTCCCGCTGTTACGCAAATTATCCTTGTCTTCCTGGGTAAACTCATGTCCAAAAAAAGGGTAATTAAGGCTGGGCTCCTTACGGATGCCGTGCATGGCAAGGACGACCTGACCCGAGTCATTGGTTTGGAGGGAAAGCCTTGCATCAAGCCTTGTGACGGTATTGCCCATGGTAAGGGTTAACGGTACAAGCTCGTTAGTCTTAAATCCTTTAAGTAAGGGCTCCATGAGGTTCATCTTTTCAAGCCTGTCCCTGTCAATACCCATCGAGGCAAGGGCTTTCCAATCTACTTGGTCAGGAGCATAACGGTACTCCGCAGTCTCCTGGTTTTTTTCAGTTGTTTCCATAGTATTCTTATTTAATTTATCCTGGTTAAAAGGTGAATGCAATCTGATCTCGCTCAGTGGCGCCAGTTCTTTTGCCTTCTCCAGTAGTGCCCCAACGTAACCGGCAAGTTCAACGGCTGCATCCCTGGTCACTAGAAAAAGGCTGAACCGCGCCTCATTGGGCATGTGCTTCATAAAATTGGAATAAAAATTAGAGAACAGGTCCCCGTTTTTATCCACAGTTACGAAGCGGCCCTGATTGGCTTTCGAAGGTGGAACCGTTTCCAGTTTTCCTTTAGCATCGATCCTACTGGCTACCGTGACATTTCGTTCCTTCTTATCAGCGACAAGCAAGGTCTTTTCTTTGTCGGTATCGTTTACTGTATTCTCCGAGAGTGTAGTTTCCATAAATTGTATTATCGGCCTGCAATGTTCATTTTAAGTGTTGATATCGGGAGGACGCGGTTGGCGATGACGTTCTTTGTCACTCAGCGGCACCACGTTCCCGCTTGGTAGCGCTAAAACCTTCACGTATGAACTGGTGCACGTCGGAAAGTTTATAATAGATCTTACCGCTAATTGTATAGTAAGGCAACCTGCCCGAAGAACGGTAACGCTGCAACGACCGGGAACTGATCTTCAGCATTTGCAGTACATCCTGGTTGTCCAACAGTTCTTCTCCATCTATGCTGTTATGCTGGCGCTGTATATCCCTGAAATGTTCACCCAGGATCGTAAACCGTTCCATAATGCGCTCCATCCAGCCTAAAAATTCTGCTCTGTCGATATTCATGGCTTTTAGCTTTTGAGTTACAGGGACAAAATTGCTAACCTGGAACGGGAGTTTCTGCCAAGTGGTGCCAATGGAAAAAGCACTTTTTTTTACAAAAAATATCAGTGCTCCTGCCCTGTTTTAAATGTAAATCGGGTATTTACATCTTATTTTCTATACCGCTGCCCCGCCGTCAATGGGCAGGCATGGGCAAAAAAAACAGCACCATAGGCGCTGTTTTATTGCGGATTAAAGCCCTTTATCCATATATTGTTCCAGGGCTCCTTTGAGCTGGTCAAGAAAAATGGTGCGGTTGCCTGCCCTGTCCTTCATCCGGTGGAAAGCGTGGTGCACATCGCCAAGCGGAATGCTGAAAAGCACCTGGAATACCATGGTGATCTTTCGTATCCCGATCTTTCCGTGCGATATTACACCTGAAGCGTGAAGCGCGTAAATGAGTTCAATAAGGGCGTTTTTAGAATCCGTCCAGAAAATATCCTTGGAACCTTCTCCGGATTGCGGATAAATCAGATTTGGCTCTTCCGGCGCAATCTTTCCAACCAGGTAGGAGTGCATGTAGTCATTGGCCAGAAGGCGTGCCACAAGGGAATCGTAGTAGGTGGAAAACTGCCTGTCGATCTCGAAGACATAACTGCTCAGCCCGTCGCGGTAATTGATATGCCCAAGGGTAAAGTATTCCCTATCCCTGTCGGTCCTTCCCGAACGGTAATAGCGGTAAAAATGGGAACCGCAGATCTGCTCTTTATATTCCTGTTTGAGCTCCTGCAGAAGTCTCAGAAAATATTTATGGTAGATCTTGCCCTCACGTACCGGACAAAGGGTCTCCGTACGATAAACCTTATTATAATAAATAAGCTTGCCCAGTAAAAGGGGCTTTACGTTCCTGAAAAAATGGATTTCCTCATCCTGGTTCTCAAAACCTTCCTTTACTATTCTTTCTTTTAGGGAAGCCAGTAACGGTTCCAAATAGATGATCATTGCCGAAGCCTCGTCAATCATGTGCAGGGCTTCCTTTGCAGACCTTTCTTCGGTCGCTTTTACTTCTGCAAGTAATAAATCGGATGTGTAAGTCATAGCAAAATTTTTAAATGTGGTTAGTGCATTAAAAATTGTCGCCGTCTGCATTCGTATTTACGAAAACGCTTATGTATCACCTCCATTTTTCAGGCGATAGCCTTTTGGCGACATGCCGTTGTACTTTTTGAAGAACTGGCTGAATGATGCTATGGACGAAAAGTGTAATGTGTCGGCAACGGCTCCGATCGAAAGCTCATGGTTCGCCAGTAGATGATACGCTTCATTGAGAAGCGCCATTTCTATGAAGTGTTTTGCAGACCTTCCAGTAAAGGTGCGTACCGCCCGGCTGAGATAACCCGGAGTAACGAAAAGCGCATCTGCATAGAACCGAACACTATGCTCTTCCCTGCAATAGGCCGGTACCTTTTCAAAAAATCGACGGAAGAGCCTTTCTTTACTTTTCATGTTACCGAGACGTACTGTAATTTTCAGCAAGTCCAGGGCATGGTACAATAATAGGTAAAAGCAAAGCTGCAGTACATCGTTTCGGAAAAAGTCGCCAGCATTTTCCGAATGCTGGCGGCTGAGCCATTCTATTAAAAACGAGACCATCCTTGCTTCCCTTTCGCCGATAAATTTATGAGCAAATCCATTGCTGAAGGCTGAAACGATATCCTGGGAACCTGCAAACGGCAGGCCCGTCAATGCATTCTCAGGATCAAAGGCCAATAAGCTTATTACTGAAACCTTCGCAATATGGAAGACTACTCCCGGCGGTAAAAATGCCAGGGTGCCGGAAAGCAAGGTGATTTCGATGTCTTCAAACCTCAGGCTCGCGCTTCCTTTATGGATGTACAGTATTGCCATTGTACCATGAGGCAGCAAATTATTCAGTGTTTCCTTCGGGAAAACTTCAATACTGTAATAGACCTGCATGTATCTGTTTTCCATAGCCTTTGTGATGAAGTGGGACTATTTCAGGAATAACCCTGAAATTTCCGTTTATTGGTAAATCCCTTTATCAAGGCACAATTCTACCACAAGGGATATCTTAAGCCCCAATAGTTCGTTCTGTGAACTGCCATAAGCCATTGCTGCCACATTTGCCACGGAAGTTTCCCAGTCCTTGTCCTTTCGTCTTTTACGTCCAAGCGTATGGCGTTCCAAAGATGCCGTTGCGTATAACGCCTGTTTGTCATGTAGTGAATAGAGCGGATTAGATGAAACCGATTGTTCAAAGGTGTTAATAAGTGCAATAAGATTGTCAGTAGCCTCACGTTTGTGGGCTACCTGGGTGGTAATAAAACTGACAAGCGCACTTCGTGCTGTTATGCTTAAGCCTGAGGCGTCCGATACAAGTGAAACAGCGCTTTCGTCGCTATTGATAATAATAGCGATCTGGGACTGGTAGGTAACAACATCAGCCGATGGTGTGGCGAGCCGCGCATTTACAATTGAATCAACAGCTATGCTTACTTCAAGTATTGTGGTGTGCTTAAAGTCTGCTGCCTCATAAGCTGCTGCGCATTCGTCCTGGACACCTCCTATCTCATCATATGGATTTAAGGGAACCGCGACACTTTCAGACATGGATTTAAATTGCTGATGGGGCTTGTTTGAACCGTCGTCCTGAAATTCATTCTCAGAACAGGCAATAGTGAGCAGAGGGAGTAGTAATATCCCTGATATGTAATTTTTCATGTTAGTAACGTGTTGAATGTTGAACATATTGCAGTTCAATTTCTCCCGGGGAAAATGAAACTAAATCGGTTGAATTCAACACCAAAACTATCAGGTCATTTTCGCTCTGGCAAACGTTATGGTGGCGGTTTTTGTAAAATGAAGTGTCGATTTACATAAAACTGCAGGGGTATTTTGGGTTATAAAAAAAATGAGCTGTGAAGCTCATTCATTATCTAAAATCAGTTTTGTTAAGGTTAATTTGTTTCCAAACGTAGAACCTCTTTAAGTTTTTTTCCAATAGAAGTTACCCATACTACTGCATCTCCTCCTCTAATCTCCTGCTCATCCGAATGTAAATATGCTTTTTGTAATGTTACCCGATCATAGCCAAATCCGCAAATACCTACGTTAATAAGTGGAAACTGATCCTCATGTGGAAATTCTTCCGAAGACCCAGTGACTTCAAATTCTGTAATGTCCAGGGAAAGGAAATACTCTAAATCAGCTAAAAATATATCTTGTATAATTCTCGAACCGCGTAAAAACTCGTCATAACTAATTTTTTCTTCAACAAAAGCATTAAACAATTGTGCAACGTATTTAGCGTCCATGTGGTCATCGCATTTGTCTATAATATAAACTAACTTTTCTCCAACTTTCATTTTATATTTTTGTGATTCATCAATCGAGTCAACCATTTTACGGCGTTGATCTGGTGCTACATCTGCTATATTGGAAAGAAAGGAAATTATCTTTTTTAGAAAAAGTGCATTTTTAATGCTGCTCATTGTATTTCCAATTCCAATGACGGTCGCTAGAATGGGTATATCTTTGAGTATTCCGTCTTTCAACGTGGAATCAATAAAATTCTCTACTGTATCTACGCTCAAATCTTTAAGATTAGAATTACGGATTGTATCAGTCAATGATCTATCAACATTTTTTAAATCTCTCATATATTTAATTGCAAGTTTATTGTCTACCAATAATTGGATTTATCCTGTCTCTTAACGTCTTTTCAAAGACTGGAGCTACCCAATCGTAATTCTCCAAAGGAAAATTGATTACGCTAAGCCTAAATACTTCATTGATGAGGTCGCCTCTAGCTTTCAATTTCATAGCAAAAGTTCCCTTTTCCAATGGTTTATAAAGATGTTCTGATATTCTTACTCCTATTTTTTTCGACTTTCCGATGTAAAGTGGTATCCATTCGTTTAATTCTGAGTGACGGCTAATCCTCTTTTTTATCAGATTGGATACGGAACCTCCTTTATATCGTGCATTTTCCCATGTCTCTTTGAAGTTCGCTACCCAATCAAGAAAATTAGAATGCTTTAAATCATTTTTGATTTCTATCAAATATAGTCCAGAAGAGTCGAGTTTTTCTAACTGCATTCGTTCATTACTGTTTTCCAAGTTAAATTCACAAACTGGCACAAATTCGATTGAACTTGCGTAAGAAATCAGCTCAATATATAATTCATTTAGTTTTACATTTATTATATCTATCGGTGTCATATTGAATACTTGTTAGTATTTCTTAATTCCAAATTATTTGGATTCATAACAGGATTAAGTGGAGTTTCCTGAACTAAAGGTCTACCTAATAGCGTGATGCGTTGCTCTCCATTTTCTTCCCAATCTATTGCAATGGCAACCCTGTTAAGATGTTTATAAATTTTCAATAACTGGGGCGCTCCCCCAATATCTTTATAGATATCGGAGTCTTTTCCCTCAATCAGCATATCGCATAAAACCTGAAATGGCTCATAATCAAAATCTCCATTTTCTAACTTGCCTTTTTCTCTAAGTTTTTGGATTAGTCTAAACTTTGCGTCTTTGGTATAGTCACCAATAAATATTGCCTTTTTATTTCCCCCTACGCCTTTCCAATTTTTCATTGGAATAGGTACAAATTTTTGGGCATTCTTATCATATAAAATTTTCCATATTTTAAACTGATTTGATTGCCAACAATAACCTGCAAATAAAAATTCAATTTCAGGAAGTTCATAATCGCTTTTGAACTTTAGCATATCATTCATAATTTTTACGACGAGGCCTTTAAAAACGCCTATTCGCTGAAATCTACTTTTAATTTTAGCGTTGGAATCGACTGTATTCTTTATTTGGATCATCATGGGATAAGCGAATGTTGTATCCCCGGCAAAGCACATAGCACAGTCAGTTCTTTCAAAAGTAAAGATTTTGGGATTGCAATCCCAAGAGCCAAAAGACCGAAGCCTGCTGTCGGTAGCGAGTAAAAGCTCTTCCATATTTTTATCTTTTCTTATCCAGGCAGTACAAAGTGTCATTTATTTAGCAGTTAAAATTATTTCAAGTGAGTTATGGTCTGCAATGAATTGGATTATATCAATAAGTCAGAATATCCATTCAGATTTACATTTAATTTGGCATATTGCTGAAGAGTTTCATACAGACATGAAATAAACCCCAATGTGCTAGTTCCGTTTCCCGTACATTCATATTGTCCCTTTATTCCATTTGGACTCACAAATATTCCGCTTTCAATTATAAAAATACCATTTGGCCAATCAATTGGTTGCATATTCCCAAGCCTATTATATATTGTTTCGATATTTGAAAAGCCTTTGTAAGCTATTATAAACGTAGGTATCTTTAGATCATTAAGCAATGTCAAGTCCGCTTCTTTAAGTTTATATCTATTCAACGATTTAATTTCCTTTATCTTGGCGACGGCACTATCCCATTGAGTGCTAAGATTTGATTTGACCTCAAATGCAGCTCCAACAGTATCGGCAAGATACAATCTGGTATGTCCTGAAGAGATTGGGAAACTAATGGAGAAAGGTAGTTCAATTACACAATCTACTTGTCCAGTCTCTTTACCTCGGTGGTCTGTTATTGTGCCGCATCCAAATCTATAATTATTAGGAAGTATTTTTGATAGCAAGGCAGATTGGAAAATTTCCCTTTCAAATCCGGTAATTGTTGGTGAATAATTTGAACTGTCTCTGTAGCACTCCATTAGATTGCTGTGAAGATTTTCGATTTTCTTTTTAAATAAGGTCTCCATCGTTTATATCACTTTAAATATAACTATAATCTGCCGATTTTCCTTTACAATTTATTGGTATGACGAGATACGTGTACCGTAAGGTTCATGATATCTGTCAATTAGTGAAAAGTCAACATTGCCGGTACCATAAAATAATTTTATTTGATCATTTTTATTTATACTCTCAAAAACATCAAATAGCGCTTTACCATTATTAGTTTTATTAAAAACCGCTACGATTCCAAATAACTTATTCCTGCCCCCGCCTCTAATATTCATAATTTCCTGCAGCCGAACAATTTTATCGAAGTCATTTTGATAACTTTGAATATTCGCCTCTGTAAGTCCAGCTTTTTCTCTGCAAAACTTAAGCTCAATGACAAAGGCTTCTCCCCCACTTTCAAAACTCTTACGAGGTAATGGCCCGTATTTAGAACCTCTATTTGTAATTCTAAACTCGACTGAATGAAAGATGCTCACATAAGTCGGATTTACTATAGTTAGATCGGGAATTAACGTCAGCATGTCGTTTTCATCAAAAAACTTTACCTCCGAGTGTAAGGCACTGCCAGTTACATTTGCGTTTAGAGTAGGTGAAAAAATAGGAAATAAGTCGTGAAGCGTTCTAAAAAGATGACATTTAATGTCATCTTCTGTGAGGAATAACGCCTGATTCGCTTGGTATTCTCTTTCAAGCTCTTTCAGCTGGTCAATAACAACTTCTAACAAATAAGGATTTATATCTAATTTCATATGAATTGTATTGGAAATTCTACTTTTTATGCTATTTCGTCCTTCTAGTCGTCTTTGTTAAATAAATATTCTGCACAGTATTCACATATATGGAGTCCATCTTCTTCTAGGCTTTCAAAGATTTGTCCGCACTGCACACAACTCTTAAGCTCATCGTTCTGATTTGTCTCAAAACAATTAAAACACACATAGCCGTCACCTCCCTTAGAAACAAAGGTGTCAGGTTCGTCACAATGAATGCAATCTATAACCGGGTATTCCCCACCGTCTTTAATACATAAGTAATAACTTTCACCTAAAATATTTTCAGCATATAGTGCTGCAACTTTTTGGGGTTCATCGGAATATCCGCAAAATAGACATTCCAAAGGCTCATTTAAAATAAGCGTTGATTGTCTACACAGCGGGCAATTTTCAATATTGAAGTTCTTTTGCGCCAGTTCTAATTCGGCCTTTATCTGTGCCGCCCGTAACTCCGTAAACTCTTTAAACTTAGCTAGAGCTTCTCTCAATCTTTCAACATACTCTTGGGATGTTGAAGAAAGGGATTTAATTTCAAAATTAGAATTAATGAAACTTAATAGTAAACATAATACTCTTGACGAAAGTGATTTTATAGCTTTTACATTCTCTTCAAATTCAAAATGTTCTATTTTATTTCTAAGTTTTTTCAATTGACGTAAAATAGATTTTTCTTTATCGGACAATTCGAGTTCACAGACGTTAGTCAATCGTGTCATTAATGTTTCAAAATCTACACTTTTGAATTCTCCAGTACCCAACAGTTCAAATTTTGCTAAATTCGGATTTTCAAAAATTAAAGACCAATGTTCGTTTTTTAGCAGCTCTTTTAATAAAAGTTCGGTTCCAGCTGATAGATGAAGTATGGCATACTTTAGTTGGTGGGGAGATTCATTCCTTAGGATATGCTCCAAACCTGAAGTAACAAAATCAAGTCCATTTTCTATCAGGTCGAATTTTATATTATCTGAAGCTTTGTGTTTCATATGACTTAAATTTTATAGAAAAGGTATTTTATCAATTAAGTTTTAAAATTGAAGCGATTTCGAGGACAAATTGCCTTACATCTTTTATTAGTTGATCTATTGCTATGTCATCAGTTTCAACGATTAATCCCTCTTTCGTTTTTCCATTTCTATGTACCAAATCGTGCCTTTTTAAGACATGCTCGTATACAATTTTAATCTGCGGAAACTCGATTTGAAAAGTGTCTTTAAACATTAAGCTAACTGAAGGGAGATTGTGAAAAATTGTATCTATTATAACCTTTTTGGCAGTTTCCCTTAGTTTTTCGTTTTCAGCAAAAATTTCTCTTAATTCAAACTTGCGTTGTTTAAATTCTGGATGCGTTTCTATAAAATTGCGAAAATAGATGTCATTATCAAATGTCAAATTAAGAAATGCCTCTGAAAGAAATGTTTCCATTGTCCCGATGACACCTATATAAATTTGTCTATTCAAAATAGATTTTAAAACATCGTCCGGAATTTTTAATAGAACAAGTGTTTCTAAATTGGAAATTTCTGTTTCGAATTTTTCAAGATAATTTTTATTCTCTATTATCGCTTCAAACTGCTCATCGTAGTCATATTCACTGTCAAGTTCCCAAGGCTCTAGATGCACGGTTCGACCATTCTTTTCGAGACGTTCTATTTTATTCAAAATTTCATTTGGAGAATCGTCTGAAAATTCTACTCTATACCTATAAATTAACCCATCGTCACTTTGGTCAGTCTCTATCTCAAATGATAAGGAATTTAATTCGTCGTATGTTATATTTAACATATCTGCCAGTCGCCTTTCGGCTTCTGAGTTCATCATATCTATGATGTAGTCATCCATTCGTCCCATAGAAAATTACAGTATATAAAATGACATTTACTAATTTATATTTTTAATATATATACCTGATTCTCAAGACCAGGTAATTATTTGGTAATAAACGTTGCGACTCCGAATGATAACACTCCAATAATAATTAATAGCCCTCCGATAAATGTAATTACTTTTTCCAAAAGGGATATAATGAGAGCGCCTTTATAGTTTCTAAAAGTTTCCAGACCGCTTTGATTTCTTCTATAAAATCGTCTTCTGCCTATGAATAATTTTATCGCAATTCCTAATATCAATGCTATAATACCTATGACAATGAGTGTAATATTATCATGTCTCATCTTTCTTATATTTAATTACAGAAAGGTACAAACAGTGTTTAAATTAGAAGTTGTGAAAACTAGGCCAAATATTGAAAAACAATATCTTATATTTATACTATATATACTTTTATAAGACTTCAATGGTACTAATTAAACTGGTATTACAGGAACAGGTGATATTATGCCTATTCTAAAATCTTCACTATTGTCGTCCGAAACAATCTGTTCTGCTACCAATAGTGGTATTTTATATAAATCGTTTATTTCGATTTGCTCACTCAACTTTGACTTCGGAAGGATTTTGTTACGTCTTACTTTTACCGCACAAATACAAAACGCCAGAGTTTCCGGTTCGATAGGCAAAAAGCTGCCATTTAAATTTGACCAGTGATAATCATCTTTTTGATAATACGTAATATGTTCCGATGAACGTAAAAGAACTTGCTCAAAGGAATAAGTTTCATTTTGTCTTAAATTGCTAATGGCATCTATGTAAAAGCGAAGTGGTATCTTTAACGAACCCACCGGTATGTCTCGAAACTCTTCAAACTTACGAAAATTGAAATTCTCGTTTGTTCTTAACTGGGATAAGAAGTTTTGGTAAATATCATTTTGCAGAAAGCCATTGTCATCAATCTTACTTTCTAACTTTACAAATTGTTGGTTACCATTACATATAGCTGGGATTACCCAGAAGGTATTTCCATCTGATTTATAATGTTCAGCAGCTTTAATGAAATCGCGTGAGCCATTTCCTGGTTTAATGATACTTTTATAAATTGCTGATATCAAATAGGAACTTGCTATGACAGCGTTTTCCTGTTTCTCATTACTTTTTTCCAACGCTAAACCGTATCCCGAATAAGCGATAGACAAGGTGGATAGATCCTCTTGGTTGATTCCTAGTATTTCACTATAAACAGTCATATTAAATAAAATCTCTTACGTTTGAATAATTTGACGGATCCTGATAATTTGGATTAATTATCGTTTTTATCGGTGAAGGTATCTTGCCAGACTTAAGCTCACGTAATGCTCTTGGGCCATCATACTTTTCAACTTTCTCAATATTAATGCTTGGAATGCTAATTTTTGCCGTTATTTCTCCCTGATGGTGATAGGGCATAAAATCTCTGTAAATATGAAGTTCACGAACCTCCTCAGCAAAAGATTGAAAGGGAATCGATTGTTTGCCAAGAGTAACTACATAACAATGAAAAATGTAGCCCGAAGTCTTATAATTTTTTGTCGCAAATTTTAAGGCAGTTATGAAGGACGGAAATATTACGTTAGCCGAACTCTTTCTCTGGATTGTCCCTGAAGAGGTGGAAATAAATGCTGAAACGTCACCGTAAGTAGTACCTAACGAAGACCATTTATGCGATGCCGGAAGCGGTTTATTATATTCATTAAGATGATGCATTAAATTAATTTCAGTAAGCTCATCTGCGATTTCGGAATTATTTATCGATATTTTTTTTCGCCACCAATTTGATAGAATACCATAGTTTTTTACCATATCCTCTGCCTCAGCATCTGATAGATTAGCAATTCCTTTAAGTGTTTTCTGGAATATCATTTTAAATGCAAATTTGGACTAACTTACAATAATTTGATTTTAGTCGAATGCGTAAAAACACCTGATTTTTTATTCTGCGTATTTTTTTAAAAACAAAAAGACGCTATCGCACATTTTATCACTAATATTTAAGTTTATATTTTTTTTCAAATTCTGAAAAAAACTGTGATAATGACGTTTCTTCTTTTCTACAAATTTTTACTATCGTTTGAAAAGGTAAGTTGTACCCATCGGGACTTGCAATTTTCGTTATTGTGCTTTTGGCAAGATCACATTCATCAGCATATTTTGCTTTGCTGACGGGACGACCATTCGAATCAAGCCTACCATTAATCCATTTTTCGGCAATAAAATTGCACATATACTTAAATACAAGTATATCATTAGAGGATGTAGAATGATTTTTTTCGTTTCCCAATTGTATTCTATTTATAACAAAATAAAGTGATAGCTATAAAAAAATCGTTCGCTATCGCGAACGATAAATATTTTTATTTATATTTGTCTGTAATCCAATATGGATTGTATTTTTGCGATACTTCATTAAAATAATTGAAGCATTCGCTTTGAATCTCGTTTTCAAAAACTGGTACTTTTTAAAACACACGGGATGATAAGTGCAAATGCTCACGCCATACGGCGTGGGCTCACTTATTTGTGTGTGGGTATACCAGTACCTTGAAAACGATAAGCTGAGTTTAAACCCACGCCTCCTTTTTAAGGGGACAGATAATCTCTGCTTATATTCTTAGCGCTTTTCTTCACTCTTTTTCCAGTTTCGCAAACGATATTATTAACCTTTTATCTGTTTTGCCTATGGTATAATCTTACAATTGTGTGATGCCCGGCCCGTACTGGTATTCCTTTTCGAGTTAGTTAAGGGAAGGCCGGGTATTCTTTTACCGGTAGACCCAAATAAAAAACCCTCAGCAGTCGGCAAACTATCCTGAGGGCTATAGACCAATAAAACCGTTTGTTTCATTTAATCTTAACCAATGTTATGAAAATTATTTCATTAAACAATGGGATGAGGGTACTTTTCTATGCCTTGTGCGTGGTAGTGTTTGCTGCCATTTCCTCATCTCGCGCGCATGCCTCACCCTATGGGCATGTGATGTTCCAGCAACCTGTTTCGGGTATCGTTTCCGATGCCTCTGGTCCTCTTCCTGGGGTGACCATTATGATAAAAGGCAGCACTGTAACGACAGTAAGCGACCTGGAAGGTAAATACACCATCTTTGCCGGTGCAGCTGATGTGCTGATGTTCTCCTTTGTAGGCTATGCCAATGCTGAGGCTGCAGTGGATGGCCGTTCTGTTATCAATATTACTTTGGCGGTAGATGCCACCCAACTCGAGGAAGTGACCATCGATGCAGGCTATTATACGGTAAAGGAAAAAGAGCGCACGGGAAGCATTGCCCGTGTGACCTCCAGGGACATCGAGAACCAGCCGGTGGTCAACGTGCTCTCGGCCGTGCAGGGCCGTATGGCCGGTGTGAACATCACCCAGAACACAGGAGTACCCGGTGGCGGTTATTCCATCCAGATAAGAGGGACCAACAGCCTGCGCCGCGAGGGCAACAACCCGTTGTATGTCATCAATGGCGTGCCGGTAAGCGAGCAGGCGCCTTCCAACCTTGCCGGGGTGATATTACCCTATGGCTCGGTCAATCCGCTAAATGGCATCAATCCCAACGATATCGAGAGTATAGAGGTACTCAAAGACGCTGATGCCACTGCCATCTATGGTTCACGGGGGGCTAACGGGGTGATTTTGGTAACGACCAAAAAAGGGAAAGCCCAAAAGGCTTCCTTCAGCATCAATTCCAGCTATGGCCTGAGCAAAGTGGCTTCTGAAATGAATATGATGTCGACCCCGCAGTACCTGAAGATGCGCCAGCAGGCCTTTGCCAATGATGGTATTACAGAATATCCCTCCTATGCCTATGATGTCAACGGTAGCTGGGATGTAAATCGCAATACCAATTGGCAGAAAGAGCTGATCGGGCGTACGGCTTCCAATTCAATGATACAGCTCTCCCTTAGGGGCGGCAGCGAAACGACTGGCTTTTTGATCAGCGGTAGCCATAGCGAGCAACAGACCGTATTCTCGGATGATTTTACCTATAAGGTCAATACCCTCAACACCACCCTGAACCACCGCTCTTTGGACAGGAAGCTACAGGTAGACTTTTCAGGTCTTTATACGGACCAATCCAATAATGTGATCAATGAGGACCTGACCCGTCAGGCGCTTACACTGAGCCCGAATGCTCCTGCCTTGTACAATGCTGACGGCAGCCTAAACTGGGAGAACAATACTTTCAACAATCCGGTAGCGGCTTTTGTGAGCACCTATGCAAATAATGGCAAGACGTTCAATACAAGCGGCAATATTTCCTATGAGCTGCTGCCTGCTTTTCAGGTAAAGCTAAACGGTGGCCTTACGTATTCGTCTTTCTCCGAAGTGTCCCTGCGGCCTAATACGATGTATAACCCGGCCTACGGTATCACAACAGCCAGTTCCATGGCCTTCAAAGGGCGTCAGGACAGGTTCTCTTATCTTTTGGAACCACAACTGCAATACAGCTTAGCTGTAGGCTTGCATGAGATGGAGATCCTTGTGGGAAGTACTTTTCAGCAGACCGTATCCGACCTGTTCAGTGCCGAGGGCTACGGCTTCCAGAGCAATGCGTTGCTCTCCAATATTTCAGCGGCTACCACGCAGGTGGTATCGCAGGACAACAGCACCGAGTATAATTACGCTGCGGTATTCGGCAGGATCAACTATAAATACAACCAAAAATATATACTCAACATCACCGGGCGCAGGGACGGTTCCAGCCGTTTTGGGCCGGACAACCGCTTTGCCAATTTCGGGGCAGTGGGTGCAGCGTGGCTTTTCTCGCGGGAAAGCTTTATGGAGCCCCTGTCATGGCTATCCCACGGTAAGCTACGCGGCAGTATCGGGACTTCGGGCAGCGACCTCATCGGCGATTACCAGTACCTGGATACCTATACCGTTGGTGGTGGTCTTTACGGAGCCTATACCGGCCTGAACCCGACGGGACTCTACAACCCTAATTTTAGCTGGGAGAAGACCACCAAGCTTGAAGCTGCCATAGAACTTGGGTTGTTTCGGGACCAGGTTGCCGTTACTGCCGCATGGTACCGCAACCGCTCGGGCAACCAGCTCGTAGGCATGCCCCTCCCGGGAACCACCGGATTCAGCAGCATACAGGCGAACCTTCCCGCGAAGGTTGATAACAGGGGATGGGAATTCGAGCTTGCCTTTGCCCCGTTAAGCAAGGGTGAACTGAAATGGCAGACCAGCCTGAATGTTAGCATACCCCGCAATAAGCTGGTGGCTTTTCCGGGACTCGAAGGTTCCACGTATGCTAACAGCTATAGCATCGGACAGCCTACCTCTATCGTGAAATTGTACAATTATGAGGGCATAGACCCGCAGACAGGGCTATATAAATTCACAGACTACAACGGTGACGGAGTGATCACCTCACCGGAAGATACGCGCGTACATGAGAATATCGGGGTACGCTATTTCGGGGGATGGGCCAGCCAGCTCTCTTACAGGAACTGGAATGTATCCTTTCTGTTCCAGTTCGTAAAGCAGAACGAGTGGAACTACAACAGCGTGATGCCCACGCCGGGCTCCATGAACAACCAACCTGTGGAAGTAGCTAATGTATGGTCGGCCGAAAATCCTAATGGGACGTATATGCCTTACACCTCCGGAAATGATCCTGTAAAAAATGAGCTGCATGGCTTCTTTACTGCCAGTACCGCCGCGGTGAGTGATGCGTCGTTCATACGCCTGAAAAACATACAGTTGAATTACCGGCTGCCGGTCGAGCATCTAGGGGATGTGGTGCTCTACGTGCAGGGGCAGAACCTTCTGACCTTTACCGATTTTTACGGGCTTGACCCTGAATTCACCCTGTCAGGCTACCTTCCGCCACTAAAGACCTATTCGTTTGGTGTCCAACTCAATTTTTAAAATCATGAAAAAATATATCATCATTATCCTTTGCGGCCTTATGCTCACTACCCTTTCATGTGAGGATATCATTGAGGCGGATGCACCGAATAACCAGATCGGTTCAGAACAGGTATTCTCAGACGCCCAAACAGCTTATTCTGCCCTTTCAGGCCTTTACAGCAGTCTGCGCCGCCAGTCATTGGTTTCTGGGAACAATTACGGTATGGGTGCCCTTTTGGGCGCCTATGCCGATGACCTGGACTGTTACTATAATGACCAGAACGGTTACCAGGACCTGCACCATAACCAGCAGCAGGCTACAAATAGCGTTGTACAGGCAACATGGAACACCACCTACCAGCAAATCTATGCTGCCAATTCCATACTGCTTGGCGTACAGAATGCTGCGGGGCTTTCCCTGGCCGACAGCCGGCAGATCCGGGGCGAAGCCCTGCTGATACGCTCGATGCTGTATTTTTACCTTCAGGCTATTTTTGACGGGATACCCTATACAACTACCCTGGATTACGAGTACAATCGTAGCCTGTCCCCTTTAAGCAGGGAACAATTGCTGGTAAACCTTGAATCAGACCTTACGCAGGCCTCCGATTTGCTGGGAAATAATTATCGCGATCCCGAACGGATATATCCTAACCGTGGCGTTGCGCAGCTGCTGCTGGCCCAGGTGTACCTTTTGCAGGAAGATTATACTGGCGCTGAACAGGCCGCTTCCGCAGTATTACAATCCGGGCTCTATGGTTTCCAGGAGGATCTTACCGAAGTATTCCACAAGGGAGGGACACATATCCTCTGGCAAGTCAAGCCGCAATACAATGGGGATTCTACCCTTGAGGCGCCTTTTTACTATTTTTCCGGCAGTATCCCCCAATCCTATGCCCTGACCCAGGACCTGGTCATGTCCTTTGAGCCGGATGACCTGCGCCGTACAGCCTGGATCGAATTGGTGGAAAACGAGGGACAGCAATGGTTCCGTCCAAAAAAATACGTGAACCTCTCGGGGACGAACTTCTCGGAATATTCCATTGTATACCGCCTGGAGGAGGTATACCTGCTACTGGCCGAAGCACTGGCAATGCAGGATAAACTCACCGAAGCGGCGCCCTATCTGAACGCTACGCGCCTGCGCGCCGGATTGGCTGAAATCCAGCCTGCTACAAGGGAAGCATTCCTTGAGCAGGTCCTTTTAGAGAAAAGGCATGAGTTCTTCACCGAACAGGGCATCCGTTTCAGGGATCTCAAACGAATGGGGAAGCTCAACCTTCTAAGCGCAGTCAAACCGGGCTGGGATACCTACAATAGCGTATGGCCCTACCCCCAAAATGAATTATTGCTGAACCCTAACCTCAACCCCCAGCATGATGGTTATTAAGCAAAAGACCCTATGTCATTGGCTTATACCGGTGATCGTCCTTTTGGGCTGGAGCACCGGTGCATGCGCCCAACAGCGCTATGAGAAATTATGGGAGCGTGCAGCCGATGTCCAGGGACTTGAGTCTGTCAGCTTAAGTAGTGGTGGGCAATGGGCCATGGCAAGGCTTCCCTACGAAGATAATGGTGATACGCTTTTGGTTTTCAATACCAGTTCCAGGATCCCATTGTTGGGCAAAAGAGTTACTTCAGGGGAATGCCTGTTTATCGGTACCAATGCGCTGCTTGTCCCTTTTAGGGGCAAAGCGGAGCTGTGGAACCTAAAAAGCAATACCAGTATCCATTACGAGGACGTAATGAAGACAGCCGCGTTGGATGGCCAGAAGTTCATTATACATTTCGGGGCTGCGCGCAACAATGCACTGGTACTCTTTGATGCTAAAGGTAAAGCCCTTTATCAGGTCGATAAGGCCAGCAGGTTTCAACTGCTTCCCGGCGGGCGGATCGGAGTGATCACCGATAATCCCGGTAATGGTAACGGAGTGGTGGTATTTAATGCTAAGGGGCAAACGCAATCCTATATCCCTGAGCTTCCTGTTGATTACCTGGATAGTGATGCTTCGGGGACGGGTTTGCTGCTTTTCATGCGTAATGAATCCACGGGGCTGCAGGAAATCACTTACTTTGAGCTGGCAACACAACAGGCGTACGCCTTGAAGGATGTGCTTCCCCTGAAGTTCCAGCATGGGTTATCTGAGCCACTGCCCCAGGCCGGAAGTTATTTCCTGCGTCTTACCGAACCCTTGGAAAAACAGGATGCTCTGTTGGATATATGGTATGGTATTGACCCTGACCTGCCCGGGAAATATTTCAGGCAGGGTCGGGAAACTGCCTATATTTGGGAACCTGCAAAAAAGAAGATCGTACCTGTTGGCAGCGCCTTCCCAAAGAATGTCAGCTTGGGCAACGGTCGGTATTTCCTAGGGTTTGACCCTTCAGCCCTACAGGATTATACACAGATACTCCCTGACATACTGATGTCCCTTTACGACCATGCCACAGGGCAAACTGCTGTTTTGGATACGCTTGCCCGCCAGCCTTATGTATCGGCCAACGGCAATTATATACTCTCCGGTAAGAATGGATTATGGAAACTGTATGATCTGGAAAACAATAATAAACATAGTTTCGTTGCGAAGCAGCTGGACAGGGGCTTTTTTACAGATGATGGAAAAGGCATCGTCTTTGAAGGACATGATGCTGTATGGTACTTTGATATCAGGCGTAAGGAATTGAAAAAACTGGTGCACGCTCCCGGCTGTAACACAACGCTTGTAAACGGCGTCTCCACTCCCCTGCCGGGCTTCCCATTCCTACAGATAGCGAACGTGGATTTTGGCAAGCATCTTTTGATCAGCACCTTTGATCCTTCACGGTCCGTTACCGCCTACCTTAGATGGTACAACAATACTACGGAAGTGGTTTTACCCCATACTTCTAACCATATTACTTCAGTCTTTAGGGACCGTCAAACGGAGAGCTTTTGTTATATCTCTGAAAACTACAACCTCCCGCCGCGTTTGGTATATAAGGAAAGTACAAAAGGTGAAAAAGTATTGTTTGCGACCAACATTGAAGATACGGATGTTGCCGGCATAAGACAGGAAATTATAAGTTATCGCAATGTCGATAGTGGCCCACTACAAGGCATATTATTCTATCCTGTAAATTACAGCGAGGGCAAACAATACCCAATGGTCGTTCACATCTATGAGCAGCAAAGGAAATTTAAAAATGCCTACCTGTCACTCTCCCGGCTAAACCCGTTGGGTCACAATACACGAGCACTGCTTGAGATGGGATATTTCGTGTATTATCCGGATATTGAATACGGAGCTAAGGGACCGGGTGTATCGGCACTGGAATGTGTCACGAATGCATTGGATGCCCTGAAGGGGATCAAAGCGATCGATCAGCAAAGGATAGGGCTGATCGGGCAATCCTTCGGCGGATATGAGACGAATTTTATAGCAACCCATTGCGACCGCTTTGCTGCTTATATCTCTGGTACGGCACCCTGTGATATAGTCAATACCTATCACAGCTTCAATACCAATATCCAGTCTCCTGATTTTTGGAGGTTTGAGACAGGGCAGTTCAGGATGCATCAGCCCTTTTCCGTAAATAAGGAGCTGTATTACAGTAATAATCCGCTGTATGATGCAGAAAAGGTCACAGCTCCTATGCTGTTGTGGACCGGGGATAAGGACGAAAATGTCCGCTGGGAAGATACGCGTACCTTTTATGATGCGTTACGAAGAAATCATAAAGAGGTGATCGCTTTGTTCTACAGGAATGAAGGGCACAGTATTTCGTCTAATGAGGCTATGACAGACCTGAGCATACGGGTTATTGATTGGTTCGAATATTTTCTTAAGGACAATAAGGATATACCTTGGATCAGTACGGAAATTAAGACTAAAAAGGGAGCTAAATAGCTCCCTTTTTGGTTATTTCTTTAATCCATTACAGAATTGCACCTGACTATAGTTCAACCACTTGATTTTCTAACGCCGTGATACCTAAATTTCATTTGCCGAAACATAAGTATTAATATCAGAGATTAAAAATAAATTTGAAATTTACCTTCATTTTTGAGCGAATATTCTCTTAAATATTAATTCCAATTTGTAGTTTAGCTGTAACCAAGCTCAGTAAAATAATTACACATGTAAAATTTCTAATTATAGGAGTGTACATTTTTTACGTCAGCAGCTTATCATAACCAACTAAATCTTAAAATAATGGAATCTATTACTATAATTCTTGATAATAGTATACATGCACAACCTTATGGCTTGTCAAGTGAATCAATAGGTGAAAGGAGCGAAATAGAAACTGCGAGCACGCTTGTTCATCACACCGAATTTAGAAAAGTAGAAAGCTTAATTAGAAGTTTTGTTCCGAATGATGGTGAAAAAGAAAAGAAAAACCTGCACAATACCATTACTGTTCTGGGCACAAGAGGTAGCGGGAAAACATCTTTTCTATTGACCATACAAAGCGAATTCTCAAAAAATGAGATTGGAAAAAAAATCCAAACTCTGAATATAATAGATCCTACCCTAATAGAAGAAAAAGGTCATGTTTTCCTTAATGTAATCGCAATCATTAAGGATTTGATCGATAAAAAGCTTAACGAAAATGAATGTGATCCAGTAAATAAGCCCAAGTATTCCCGCAAGGAATGGCGTGCTGCGTTAAATAAGCTTGCTGCCGGCTTACCTTCTATTGATGGTATTGGCAGTAATGGTATGGATAGCTGGCAAGATCCTGAATTTGTTATGGATAATGGATTGAAAGCAGTCCATGCGTCACAGGAATTGTCCAATAACTTTAATGAATTTCTCCGTTTGTCACTTGCCATATTAGAGAAAAAGGCATTTTTGGTAATGTTTGACGATATAGATGTAGACGCCACAAAAGGATGGGCTGTACTGGAAACCATAAGGAAGTATTTTACTGGAAGCCGTCTAATAACGATTGTAAGTGGTGACAGTCAGTTGTATTCTACAGTAGTGCGACAAAAAAAATGGCAAAATTTTGGTAAAGAAATCTTAGAATATGAAGGAAAGCAGCTTGGAAAATTGACTATTTTTAATGACATGATTACTGAGCTGGAATCGCAATATCTACAGAAAGTATTACAGCCGAAAAACAGAATACATCTCTCTACTATAGGGACTTGTAAGCGATACGAGAAGAATAAGAAATTTTATATTTACAAAACTGACCGTGAAATTAGAGATAACAATTCTGAAAATGAAATAAGTAAAATTTATGACAGAATATTAAAATACTTTGGTATCAATAATGGGTATCAGGCAAAAGCATACAGTGAATATCTTTTAGAACTCCCTTTGAGGACTCAAGTACAATTTTTAAACCTTTTTGAACTTCAAACAGGAGCGTATAGCAGAGAGGATGCTAATATAGTTCCTTTTACAGATATCTTTTTGAGTGACCTTTATGCTAAAGAAATCGATATAAATACCGCTATAAGATCGCCAAAGAATATAAACAGGCTAATACTTAAATTTTTACTGAAGGAAAAAAAACTAGAAGAGTTGTATCAGCTGCAACCTATCACTACCGAAGATACGCTCAACGCAAGTTTATTGAGCCTTAATTTCTTATCTGCCTACAATGTCCAAAAAGACCCATATCTTATTTTTGACTATTTAATTAAAATAGGGTACACTCGTAATCTCTTGCCATTATTGGGCTATAAAGACAAAAATACAAAAACTTTGAATCCTTCCATTGAGGATCTGTGTGACAATACCGTTATATTAAACGATAATGTATTAAAAGATGTAGCAGGAAAAATTATTGCCTACATGCGCGGAACAATTGATAAAAAACAGCTTAATAGCGAAAAGGTATCGCAGGCAGGAACGATCCCATTATTTGGTCTGGCATCAAACAGGAAAAAAGACATAAAAGCCACTTCTGACAGGATTGACAGTGTCCTCAAAAGTGAAAATGCTGATTCTGTAGCACAGATGTTGGTTTACATGCCATTAAGTTCTAATCAGTATGTTTATAAACAGGCTTCGCTTCTTACGTATTCCCCTTATCTGCTTTTGGGAGCGATCGGAGAGCTAATTAGAAAACACGATTCGGAAGACACGAAAAATGGCTTCTCAGAATTATCTCAATTCAGGGGATATATGATGCCTGATTTTAAAAGAGGTGAAAATAAAGAGGAGATTGATAATAGCGATGATGTCAATAATAATGATGATAATTCTCAAAATTTAAAAAACAGAGAAGCAACAGATTTTAATATTGAATCAGCATTCGGCCGTTGGGTGGAAAAGTATCCAAAAAGTAAAATATCAGTACATTTACTTGGCAAAATATCTACAAGGTTTTTCTACGCTCTGACCAATCTCGAAAATAAAATCGGGACAAAAAGCCTGGGTGATGTCTTTAATGCGTATATACTCGCTTTCATGAATGCGGTCCTGGTTGAAGATTGCAGGGAAAATGCCAATGAATTAGCATCAGAACTTAATTTAAACAATACCAATTATAAGGACAATATATTTATAAATAACATAAATAAGCTGATAGAAAAAAACGAAAAAGGCAAGGTAATAAAAAGTACAGGGCTTTCTTTTTCACAATGGATGCTCGCCTGCCCCTTACTGCTAATTTATCTGAGGAAAGATAAGATTGAGGGCAGCTTGAGAACGTATTGCTTAGATTATCTAGATACGGACGATAAAGAAATGTTTTCAATCAATATAAGAAAGTTCTTAGATAAAATTCCAATTAAATCCACCAATATACCAGATAATAAATCGGAACTACAGCCTCTTTCCTTAGATAATAAAGCTAACTATCCGGCGATAAAAGAACGATTGCAATCTTTTGACCTTAATATGCTTAATTCATATTCGTTGAGAGCAATAAAAGACGAATTAGGAAAATTCAAATTAACCAGAGTATCCTTTGCGAGTGTAGAAAAATTCAAGAAATACCTTGAAGTAACTAATTAAAAGACAATATGCTGAAATTTTTATTGTCTGATAATGAATCGTTAGCCAAATATACACATGGTAAATTTGCTTCGCTAGACGATGTGAAGAGACGCATGCTGCTCAAATCCCGTTGGCAAAATTCTGCCATCCCGGATCAGTTGTACCGCCTCGCCCAAGAACAGGCGTTTAAAGGGCTTGAATCCTTGCCAGATATTCTCACAAGGGGCCTCGGTAACATGGCGGAAGATTATCTAGAACTGGAAACAAAAAGAATTTATGTAAAATCTGAGCAGCAAAATAACTGGCAGGAAATAATAACCTATATCCCGCCTTTGTTATTGCAATGTGCACTTTTATATAAACACACATATAATGACTGTAAACACAACGTAAATGCGCGACGTGAATATTTTAAAGAATATCTTTTGCCCAATACCCGTTACACATCAATTCCTCACCCAAGGATTCCGCAGTTAGAATATTATGTGAAACAACAAAATGGCTTGCATGATCTTCATATGCACCTTAACGGGGCACTTGAAACTGATCAGGTATGGCAAGATTTTCTGTTCAACCCCTATGGAATTTACAAGGATCTGAAAAAAGGATTCAAAAATCCAAAAGTAAAAGAACAAATGGAGCAGGAATCTCACCTGTTAGAGCCCCTGACCTATGTGACACTTTTAAAAGCAGCACAGAAATTAAGACATTATTTTTTCTATCATTTATATCCCCACGACCATAGCATATATGAGGGATATGATAAGGACACGCTGCTGCATGAATTTATGAGTAATGATTCTGATTTATCTGGTAGCTATAGGCATCCATTTTTATCATTAATTACAGATGAGGATAACCATCCCTGCCTTATGTCGGTAGAAGCTCTGATGTATATTTTGATATTTCATGAGATAAGCACTGCCAAAAATGAGTTGCTTGCCAGCTTTTTCCATTTTTATCTTCTTATTTTAGGACTTACTAATCGTTTGTTAGTACAGCAAACACATCAAAATGGCTTTGAACAGTTTCAAAAGCACACATTGAATGAATTGAGGGAAAAAAGTGAAAAAACGTATCTTCGTCGCTATCACCAAATGCAAGGTAATGACCTGAAACATATACGTTTCCTGGAAGGTAGATTCTCACCTAAGGCTTCCCAAAATGAAATGATAGTACTCTTAGATGCTATTACACGTGGATGGAATAAAATGAAAGAGGACATTAACGTCCAATATGAAGGTGAAACAGAAAATATACCGGTTGCACCTGAATTAAAATTAATTGCACATTTTATAAAAAAAGCGGATAATAAAGACCCCTTTATACGACATAAAGCACTTCGATATGAGATAGCGCAAAAGGGTACAGTATTGGCTTTATTACTAAAAAATCATTCCAACTATAGAAAAATGATTGTTGCGGTCGATGCTGCCGCAAGTGAATTTGATGCGCCAGCTGAAGTATTCGCCCCCGTATTCCGCAAAATGCGCAGAGCCGGTATAAAGCACTTTACATATCATGCGGGTGAAGATTTTTACCATCTATTAAGTGGTATCAGAGCTATTTATGAGGCTATTGTTTTTTGTGACCTAAAAAAAGGAGATCGCATAGGCCATGCCACAGCTTCTGGGTTGTCTCCATGGCAATGGAAAAACGCAATTGGAAGTGAACTTTTAGTTAAACAGGGAGATTATCTGGATGATTTAATTTTTAGCTATCACCTAATTATAAAACGTAGGATTGATTCGCTAAATATTTTACTTCCATTTATCATCAATGAAGTCAATAATCTTAGTTTTCTTATTTATAATCAACACTACCCCATATCACTTTTGGAGCAAGCCTGGTTAATGCGGCAATGCTGCCCTATTCACGCCTTAGAACAAGATAGGGAAAACGTAATGCTTAAAAATGTTTATGATGAGGAGGAATGGTGCTTTATGGTAAAGAAAGGATTTGTCGACAGAAGAGCAAAGACTAACGATAATAAGGTTTTAGAAATATTTGAAGCCTACCATAATCTAAATAATCGCAAGGAATTTGATAAGATCATAAAAATTGATCCTTTTGATATCATCAAAGCAGAACATTTGGAATTGTTGCAATTGGAATTGCTTAATGAAATGACTAAAAAAGATATTGTCATAGAGACATTACCTACTAGTAATGTCCGAATAGGTTTTCATCAAAACTTCAGCACATACCACCTATTACATTGGACAAAGTGGCAAGATGAAGGAAAAAGCATTCCTCCAATAGTTGTGGGCTCAGATGATACTGGTATTTTTGCGACCAATATCTATAATGAATATGCTAATATCTATTGTATGCTCCTGAATATTCATCACATGCCCCATTCAAAAGTAATGAACATTATAAAGAGATTAGATGAGAACAGTCGAATTTATAGATTTGAACGACAATAGAACACAACAATTATCTAACTGTTATCAAGCATTTTAGCTGATACTTAAAAGTATTTTCATTAAAAACCCCCAAAAAGTGCTTAGCTCTTTGGGGGAATTCAGAATGTCTAATTCTTTAATTCTTGTAAAGATTTATCCCGCAGCTGGTATCATTCACATACCTTTGAAGGTTGTGTGTGACATTGCTGGCATCTTTCCAGGTGCAGGTTGCTCCTACCACGTTGGTACATTGTACCGACGTTGAAATACATTTGATCATTGGAGCTGTACTGTCAAAGTAATAACCTGTCTCCAATACGGTATCCTTTTTTGCCCCTGTTGTGGCAAAAGCCGCACTAACACCGGCGATCAATACTACCGCCGGTAAAAGAAATCCTTTAATTTTTTTCATGATATAAAAAATTTGGTTTTACTGCCTACTCTGGTGAGGTTTTTCGGCTTCCCCCTTTTTGAAATACTTTGTTATCGCCTGCGCAAAACGATAACGCAGAATTTCAGTGCCGGATAAAACAAAAAGGTATTCATCCGTTACAAGCATCTGGCCCATTTTATCCGCTCCGCGATTCTGAATAAAAAAGCTGCCCAGGTAGCTTTGCTGGCTGGTTTGGTACATGTCAATTACCGATGCGTTATCCCAGATATCCTGGGATTCGAATTTTCCCTTCAGCCGGGATTCTACAAACAGTACCTGATTATGGACCACCATATTTTTGTTCACAAGCAACGGCGGGGCTCCAAGCTTGTGCTCCCCTTTGGAAAGTGTAGCCGCCTTTACCTGTGCATGTGATATCGTATCGATAGTGTGGAGCTTTCGCAGCAGGTTAAGACTGCTGTCCATTACCATAAAGCCGTTACGGTAGTAATAACTGTAAAGTATGTCGCCCGTTCCATGATCCTTTAACAGCAGCCCGTCCGTATCAAAAACACCATCGCTCTGTTTTTCAAGCAGGTCGTAACGAAGCGCAACCCTGGCCTGGGGCTGCAGCTCAAGGGTACCGAGGACATTCTTTTCTTCCTTGCTACTGCGCGTCCTGAAAGCAAAACTGTTTTTTCCTGTTATTTGCAGCTGGGAAAAAAAGGCATCACCATTGCTTATCGTTTTAGCAAAGGGTATTCCCAGGCTGCCGCGGTATAGTACGGGGACGCTACCGTCGTAGGCATAGAAAAAAGGAGGATTAGCCATGAGAAGTATGGAACGGAAAGGATGGTGGGTATCATCCAATACTATTTTCATATTTTCCGTATCCGTAAAGCCACTATCGATCGTGGTAAATACAAGGGGTGCTGTATAATTCCCCAGGTAAACCTTGCCTTTGCTGTAACCGGCAAAATAATAGGAATTGAATTTCAGGTCAAAAGCCTTTTCTTCGGGAAGGGCATGCGGGATATACCGGCGGGTGAAATTATTCTCTTTTCTCATGATGTGCTCTGAAGATAAAAATAACGCTCCCATCATCCCTGTTGCCAAAAAGGAGGATAAGACAATCATTCCTGTCATTCTCCCCTTTTTTATTTTCTCCCCTGCCATTAAGAACAAACCGGCTATGCCTAATAGGGCAAAAGCGATATTGAACACCATGTGCGCAGTCCATCCCAGCTTCTCGAGGATACCCCCACAGGAACAGGGTATGAAGTCACTGTAATGCAATATGATGTAGATATAAGCCGTAAAGGCCACCATTAAAAAATACGACAAGATTAATGCTATAAAACGGCTGGGCCTGAATGCAAGCAACAGGGCTAATAAAAGCTCCAGGATAATGATACCCGGGGCAACGATCCCGGCATAAGCACTCAGCAGCGGTGATTGCGCAAGCTGTATCCTGAAATTCTCAAAATCCAGCAATTTGCTGACGGCAGCATAGGTGAACAGAAGGATGTAGAGCGAACTGATAAGCTGGATGATATAGCCCTGGTAACGGTGTGGTATGCTCATGGCTGTGTTTTTTGTTTGGTTGCCCATATCTATGATAGTGGGCCTATGTTTGTAAGGGCCAAATTACTCCAAAGGCGGCAGGAGGCGGTTAGCAAAACCAAGCCGAAATTTGTCAAAACCGGCCTAATTTGGGTTCAGGTGACTGCCGTTGGCTGTTTTAGGAATCCGCTGAAGCGTTAATACGTTATGACAGAAATAGCTATATTTGGTTCAACAATACAACTATGGCTACAATCACACCCATTACTTTATCACAGCTTACCGGCGGCATCGCAAGGGCGATGGAAGATGCCTTCCGGGAGAGCCGATTTTGGGTGATCGCCGATATTACCAACCATTCCTTTAAAGCAGAAAAAGGTTATCACAACTTTGACCTGGTCGAAAAAGAGAGCGGCTCATCCGACCTGCTGGCACGGATATCCGGCAAGGCATGGGGGAACGGAACCCGGCAGATCGCCGATTTTGAACAAAAGACCGGTCAGCGGTTTACCAACAACATACAGGTACTTGCACTGCTTGCCGTTGAATACCATCCTGTATATGGGATAAGCGCCAATCTCCTGGATATTGACAGCAGTTTTACCCTGGGGCAACTCGAACAGCAAAAAGCAGCAACGCTGGAAAAACTGGTGCAGCAGAATGCTTTTATCAGGAAAATTGGGGACAGTTACATAACAGACAACAACCGCATTGCCCTTAAGCCGGTACTGCAGCGCGTTGCACTGCTCTCCTCCTCGATATCTGCCGGGGCTGAGGATTTCAGGCATACCCTAAATAACAACCCTTTCAGCTATGCCTTCGCTCTGGACGAATATTTCGTATCGGTACAGGGGGATAAAAATGCGGGGCAATTCCTGGACAAACTCATCGAGATCTATAATTCGGCGATTCCCTATGACGCTGTGGTCATCACCCGGGGCGGGGGTGCCCAGACCGATTTTCTCATTTTTGACAATTACCGCATTGCGCGTGCCGTTGCCAAATTCCCGATCCCGATCATCACCGGCATCGGCCACCAAAAAGACCAGACCATAACCGACCTTATGGTGCATACACAGACCAAAACCCCTACTAAGGCGGCAGAGTTCATCATTGCCCATAACAGGGATTTTGAGCAATCATTATTTTCTTTTCAGAAGGATATCCTCATTGCTTCCCAGCGCCTTCTGGCCATAAACAATACGGCCTTATCAGAATGCAAACAGGATATATTACATGGCGCAAGGGATATTATACGGAACAAGCGGGAGGAAATGGCCCAATCGGACCTTACAGTGGTGAATGCTTCAAAAAAGCTGCTGGAAGCCCATAACAAGAAGCTGTTCCAGCTCGAAGCGGGCGCATCGGCTAATGCCAGGGTACTGCTGAATAACAAGAGAAATGAGATCAATACCAGCAGGGAACGGCTTTCAAGGGTAAGCACAAATTATACAAAGCAACACTCTTTCAGGATAACCAATTTTGAATCCGGCATCAAGCTGATGTCGCCCTCCAATATTTTAAAAAAGGGCTATGCCCTTGTAAAAGTAGATGGGAAGATCATAAGCAATGCCGATGGTATTGAGAAAGGTTCAAAAGTTGATATCCTTTTATCTGATACCTTATTACAGACAACCGTACAGCAAAAAACAAAGCATGATGGAACAGACAATAACCTATGAACTGGCCTATAAGGAGCTCGCTGATATAAGCAGCGCCATTGAGAATGAAACAATATCGGTCGATGAGCTTGCCGTAAAGGTCAAGAGGGCTTCAGAACTCATCAATATCTGCAGGTCCAAACTCCGCGATGCGGAATCGGAGGTCAATAAGATCATCAACCAGATGGACAACGATGAAAGCAAAAAGAAGTAAGGGACACTTACTTCTTTTTATCTTTAGTAGTTTAGAAACATTAAATATTTACTAACTATAGTATCCAAAGTAAATTATCCAGGCTGTTGCCGTTGCAGTAGTTATCAATAAAGCTGATCGCTTCTTCTTTCTTTTCAGCTGCAATAGTAAAATAATTAATGTGGTATTCCAGCCCTTCATCATCAATGTGTACGATGTCAGTATACCCATGGGTAATAAGGCTTCCTTTAAGCTTCAGTATTTTTTTCTCGGTTGCCGGGTCAATATCCTTCTGGATCTTCAGGCGTATGGTGGTTGTCATGGCGTCGTTAATGTTTTATCCCTTTTTTTTTGTCTGATATAATCCCTGAACTCCCTGCGAAGGTCTATCAATATATCCCGGGTGCTTTGGGTCCCCAGGTCGACCGTGCTGAGTTCCTCAGTCCCAAAATAGCCCCCGAATTCCCAAAGCTGCAGTATTTGCCCATACGGTACCTCAAAGGGCTGGTACAGCTCATTATCCGAATCCAGGACCAGGTATTCTTTACTGATATCCTTTAACCGTTTGTAGGTCATCCCTTCTGTAGTCATGACCAGGTAACTTTTGCCTTTCTTTAGCTCTTTTTCGTTCTCAACATATTTGCCTACGATATAAGCGCCGGTCTTAAACGGGGGCATGGAATCACCATCCACCTCAAAGGCCCTGTACTTGCCTCCCTTGAGCATCGGCAGGGAAATGTACTGAAGGCTTTCGATGTATTCCGGGTCGCTGTATCCCGTCAGGTAACCTGCTTTAGCTTTGTGGGGTACGATCTCTATCACATTATCCCCGGCCTTATCCACGACAATAGGCAATAATATCCTGTTGTCATCCAGCTTCAGCAATTGGTCCATATTGACCTTACGGATATCGGCCGTCAGCAGCAGGTCAATGCTCACATGGTAATAGTGTGATATCCGTACCAGTGTCTCATAAGGTGCCTGGTTAGTGCCGGACTCGTATTTTGCAAGGCTTGCACGTGAAATTAAGAGGCTCTCGGCCACGATTTCCTGTGAGAAACCTTTTTTAACCCTGAGGTGCCTGATGTTGTCAGAGAATAGAGACATATGTGTTTTGTGATTATTCGTCACAGCAAATATAAAATATTTTGTGAGTATATGTCCTAATTTTGTACTGTAAATAATTTCACTTTCATCCCATGAGCCTTTCATCAGAAAAATTAGCGATCGCACGGCAGCTTCAGGCACAGATCAATGCCATGCAGGGCTTGGGAAAATTATCCCACCAGCCTGCTAATGATGGGCTCGAACTTTTTTCTGCCGCCTTTCCAGGTGGAAGGTTTCCCACGGGAGCTATCCATGAGTTTATTAGCTATGAAGTGGCTGGGGCAGCTGCAACAAGTGGTTTTATTACGGCAATGGCAGGCAAGCTTATAAAAGAAGGCGGGCTTTGCCTTTGGGTAGCCGGAGGGCGTAAGATATTCCCTCCGGGACTTAAATACTTTGGGCTGGAGCCGGACCGCATTGTATTTATCAATACCTGCCATCCCAAAGAGGCCCTTTGGATACTTGAGGAGGCCCTGAAATGTGAGGCCCTTACTGCCATCATCGGCGAAGTACGGGAACTCAGCTTTACCGATTCCAGAAGGTTACAGCTCGCCGTTGAAAACAGCGGGGTGACAACCTTTATCCACCGCTACTGCCCAAAAGCTGAGAATGCGGTGGCCTGCTCCACGCGCTGGAAGATCACAGCGATGCCAAGTGTCATCCTTGATGCATTACCGGGTGTAGGCTATAGTGCCTGGGATGTACAGCTGCTTAAAGTGCGCAATGGCAGGCCGCATGCCTGGCAGGTCGGTTGGCAGGAGAACCGTTTTACACGCTTTATGGATAACAATAATGCCCTGCTAATGGGTAACGAACGCCACACCGGGTAATGCAGCGCTATATGTCCCTATACCTCCCCTACCTGCTCACGGAATACATACAGCGCAGGCAGCCTGAATTCAACGGCAAGCCATTCGTGATGGCCTCACGGCAGCACGGCAGGATGGTCATTGATGCCGTAAGCGCTAAAGCTGCAAAGAAAGGCATACGTGCCGGGATGGTGCTGGCCGACTGCAAAGCGCTTTTTCCAGAGCTCCTAATGGTGGATACCGAACCCGGCAGGAAAGAAAAACTCCTTCAAGCCTTAGCGGAATGGAGCATTATGTACACTCCTGTGGCGGGTGTAGACCTGCCCGATGGGCTGGTCCTGGACATCAGTGGCTGCGCCCACCTCTGGGGTGGCGAGGCCGCTTACCTGGAACACATAACGGCAAAATTTGCCAACCATGGCTATACAGTACTGGGAGCGATCGCCGATACTATAGCCGCAGCATGGGCAGTAGCCCGTTTTGGTCCCGGAAAGGAGGATTGCATTATTGGAAATGGTAAACAGCGTGAGGCGCTCCATGCCCTTCACCCTGCTGCGCTGCGGCTGGAGGCTACCGTCTTGGCACGCCTTAAAAAGTTGGGTATGCGCCATATCGGGAGTTTCATGGCTATGCCTCCATCTGCCCTGCGCAGGCGCTTTGGGGCAGAACTTCCAAAAAGGATTGCGCAGGCCCTGGGAACCGAAATGGAGTGGATCGTGCCGGTAGAACCTGTGGCGGCTTATGAGGAGCGGCTTTCGGGTATGGAGCCTATCGCCACGGCTACCGGTATAACCATTGCCCTGCAACAGCTATTGGAAAGGCTTAGCCAACAGCTGGAAAGTGAAGGGCTGGGCCTGCGTCAGGCTGCCTTCCGATGTTATCGCATAGATGGCGTGGTGCAGCAGATCGAAATCGGTACCGGGCATCCCTCAAGGAATAACAGCCACCTCTTTAAGCTTTTTGAGCATAAGATCGCTACACTGGAACCCGATTTGGGATTTGAGGCATTTGTGCTACAGGCCTCAAAAGTGGAGCCGGTTACCCAAGAGCAGGCAGCCATCTGGCACGCAGCTTCCCAAAATGACAGGAAAGTGGCAGAGTTGCTGGACCGTATTGCGGCAAGGATCGGAGAGCAGGCCGTTACCCGATACCTACCTGCCGAGCACCACTGGCCGGAGCGCTCAATCAGGAAGGCTTCTCCTATATGGGAAAAACCACAAACGGGCTGGCGCAACGATTTGCCCCGACCCATCCACCTGCTCCCCTGCCCCGAAGCCATTGCGGTAACAGCCGTATTGCCGGATTACCCACCAATGCTCTTCCGCCACAAAGGAGTGCGGTATACGGTGGTAAAAGCAGACGGGCCGGAGCGTATCGAGCAGGAATGGTGGTTATCGGATGGCCTTTACAGGGATTATTACATAGTGGAGGATGAAAATGGCTCCCGCTACTGGCTGTTCCGGTCCGGTCCCTATGACGGGGATCACCCCAAATGGTTTTTACACGGATATTTTGCATGAGCTATACAGAATTACAGATAACGTCCAATTTCAGCTTCCTGCGGGGAGGCTCGCATCCGCATGAACTTGTGGAACAGGCTGCCCTTTTGGGTTACAAAGAGGTAGCTATTACCGACCAGAATACACTGGCCGGGGTGGTACGGGCTCATGTAGCAGCTAAAAAAGCAGGCATAAGGCTCATTGTCGGATGCCGGCTGGAACTCCTTGATGGGCCTCCCCTTTTGGCGTATCCAACAGATAAGGAAGCGTATGCTGGATTGTCAGGGCTGCTCTCTTTGGGAAATCTGCGTGCCGAAAAAGGCCGGTGCCACCTTTATAAAGCTGATGTCTATAAATATGCCGCAGGTATGCGCTTCATTGCCCTGCCCCCGCTTTCCCTTAATAGGGTATTCGATTTTGAGGATGGCTATAAAGAGGTGCTCAGGGAATACCGTGACCGTCTGGGCAGTACTTTGTACCTGGGAATGAGCCGTTCCTACCATGCCAATGACAACAAGCGGATGTACCGCCTTGCACAGCTGTCTGAAAGCCTGGACATAAAGCTCGTGGCGACGAATGATGTGCATTACCACACCGCGGAGCGCAGGCAATTGCAGGATGTACTGACCTGCATACGCGAGAAATCTACCATACACACCGCCGGCTTTCTTTTATACCAGAATGCTGAGCGCTACCTTAAACCCGAAGACGAGATGCAGCGGCTGTTCCGGCAATACCCCAAGGCATTGGCGGCTTCTCTTGAAATTGCAGACGCCTGCCGGTTTTCCCTGGATAGCCTTAAGTATATTTATCCTGAGGAAATCACCTCCGGTGGGCGTACCCCTCACGAAGAGCTGGTCATGCTGACCTGGCAGGGTGCCCATGAGAAGTTTGGCAATGCCATACCTGAGAAAATCGCCGAGACCATCCGTTATGAGCTGGAGTTTATGGAACGGAAGAATTATGCTTCCTACTTTTTGACCGTATATGATTTTGTACGGTTTGCACGTCAAAGGGATATCCTTTGCCAGGGGCGCGGTTCGGCGGCGAATTCCGTAGTCTGTTACTGCCTGGGAGTTACTTCTGTCGACCCTTCCAAATTCAAAGTGCTGTTTGCGCGCTTTATGTCTGATGCGCGTGATGAGCCGCCGGATATTGACGTGGATTTTGAGCACGAGCGCCGTGAGGAGGTCATCCAGTATATTTATGAAAAGTACGGGCGCGGGCGCGCAGCAATCGTGGCTACCGTGACGCAGGTACACTGGAAGGGTGCTATCCGTGACGTTGCCAAAGCCATGGGATTATCCGCAGATGCGGTGGACCGCCTTGCCTCTTCCATACAGGAATTCCGCGATGAGCTGGACAACGGCCGCATTACCTCGGAAGGCTTTAACCTTGCCGACCCACACCTTCTCAAAACACTGCAACTTACCCGGGAATTCGTAGGGTTTCCAAGGCAGTTGGGCCAACATACCGGTGGGTTTGTCATTACCCGCGACAGGCTTTCGGATCTGTGCCCCATCCTTAACGCGCGCATGGAAAACCGGGTTAATATTGAATGGAACAAGGACGATATTGAAGCATTGGGCTTTCTGAAAGTGGATGTCCTGGCCCTGGGAATGCTGACCTGTATCCGTAAAACTTTTGACCTGTGCAAACAGCACTACCGGAAGCAATATACCCTTGCCGCGATCAATAAAACTGAAGATCCCAACGTATATGAGATGATCAGCCATGCCGATACCCTCGGGGTCTTCCAGATCGAGAGCCGTGCCCAGATGTCGATGCTCCCGCGCCTTAAGCCCAAATGTTTTTACGACCTGGTCATCGAAGTAGCCATCGTGCGACCGGGCCCTATACAAGGGGACATGGTCCATCCCTATCTTAGGCGTCGCGACGGGATTGATCCCGTGGAATACCCTTCCGAAGAGCTTAGGGAAATACTTGGGCGCACCCTCGGCGTTCCGCTATTCCAGGAGCAGGCCATGGAGATTGCCATTGTTGCGGCGGGCTTTACCCCCGCCGAAGCCGATGGGCTACGCCGCAGCATGGCCACCTTTAAAGCGAAAGGCAAGGTCAGCGACTGGGAAAAGAAACTGGTGGCCGGGATGATGTCCAAAGGCTATGAGGAGGCTTTTGCCAGGCGGGTATTTCGCCAGCTGGAAGGCTTTGGTTCCTATGGGTTCCCTGAAAGCCATGCGGCAAGCTTTGCCCTTTTGGTATATGTATCGTCATACATCAAATGCTACTATCCGGATGTCTTTGCAGCAGCGCTGCTCAACAGTATGCCTATGGGCTTTTACCAGCCGGCGCAGATCGTTATTGATGCCCGAAAACATGGTGTGGAAGTACGCCCGGTCGATATCAATTATTCTCACTGGGATAATACCCTGGAGGAGCGCTCAGGGAAGTATTTTGCCCTGCGCCTTGGTTTCAGGCAGGTGAAAGGGGTGTCTGCAGAAGATATGGAATTGCTGACAGTAGCACGAAAAGGTAGATTCAGGTCCGTGAATTCCCTATTGGATGCCGGGGTATCGTTGTTTTCCCTGGAGAAGCTGGCCGATGCCGACGCCTTCCGCTCAATAGGCCTGGACCGTCGCAAGGCGTTATGGGAAGTATCCTCCCTCTCGGACAGTCCCATAGGTATGTTTGAAGGACAACCTTCTGAAAGCGTAGCCGAAGGCCAGCTTAAATTACCGCTGCTAACCAACGCAGAGCATGTGGTTGAAGATTATGCCTCTGTTGGATTATCCCTTAAAGCCCATCCGGTGAGCTTTGTACGTGCCAAACTGGATGCTATGCGGGTGGTTCCTACCGCCCGGCTGGCCGAATTGTCAAATGGCGATAGTATAGCCGTAGCAGGGCTGATCACCGTACGCCAACGTCCCGGAACTGCCAAAGGGGTCATCTTTGTGACCATAGAAGATGAAACCGGTTTTGCCAATCTGGTAGTATGGGGAAAGGTATTTGATACCTATCGCAGGGATATCGTACAGGCACGCCTGTTGATGGTCCAGGGCCAGGTACAGATCGAGGGTGAGGTCATCCATGTCATTGCCACCTCCTGTTACAACCTCTCTCACCTGTTGCAAAGCATGACCGATGACAACCGTGATGCTGCCCTGTCGACATTGTCCCGCTCAGACGAGAAAAACCCTGAAGAGGTATTCCATAAAGGCCGGAACTTCAGGTAGTACCGGTCTTAAATTTGTTATTATAATTGTAAATGCTTAAATAGAGAGACAATGTTATTATTTGATGAAAGCGATCTGTTTATCACCGGAAACACTACAAAAAAAAGTTTTGAACTACCAGACCTGGGACTGATGCTCCATGAGAGCTTCATACCAAAAGCAGAAGCGGATCATTATTACGGGCATCTGCTGGATACCACACCGTGGCGGGAATACCAGATGCCTATGTACGATAAAATGGTCACCGCCCCAAGGATGGTGGCCTGGTACGGAGCAGCTGAAGAGGCCGGCGAAAGTGCACTTCAATGGATCCCTGCCCTGCTGCAGCTCCGTGATAAGGTGGAGAAAGAGATAGGCCTGCATTTTAATGCTGTATTGCTTAACATGTACCGTAATGGCAGTGACAGTGTTGCCTGGCACTCCGACAGAGAGCACCTCATAGGGCAAAATCCTAATATCGCATCATTGACTTTTGGGCAGACACGGCCGTTCAGGTTTCGCCACAAGTCACGGAAAGATATTGGGCAATTGGAAATACCGCTGCACCACGGTACCCTGCTTTTGATCCATGGAACGACTAATACGTTCTGGGAGCATCACATCCCGAAGTCAGCAAAAGAAATGTTGCCAAGGATCAATCTTACTTTTAGACAGGTGAAGTGAATTAACCTTTCTGATCTAATGCATATTGAAAAAAATCATCTGAGTTTATTAACGCAATATCCGTAATCGCTTTCCAGTAGTTATGACCGAATTTGTTTAGGTCCATTCTCGCTTTTGAAATGGTCACTTCTCGGATTTCTTCTCTACTTAATTTATTTTTTATGGCCGAGATTGAGTTTATCAATTCTATTATCCCATCTTCACAATTATCACTGAAACGTTCTAGAAGATGGAGCCTATTGTAATGCGATTGTATCAAACGAAACAAGGCTGGATCCAAACCGTTTCGATTCTCTAAGTAATATTCAATTTCAAGTTCATTACCCGCCACATTCACATTGGCAAACAAGTACTGTTCTGTCGGCAAGACATCTAAGAACAAATTAAGAAACAAAGCATCAGCACCGTTGCGCCATACATGGCTTTTATATCCGTTGCATTGTGTACATGAAGGGAACAGGTTCTTTGGATTAACTGCAAATTCAGGAAATTCATCTTTTGGCAAGATGTGGTCAAACGAATTCACCTCGTTGATTGTACAATTCTGGCACGTATTGATCAGTCGATTATTTTCATCCGTGGTCAGTTCATATTTTAGTTTTTGGAAAATTTTGGCCTTGTATTTATAAAGCTCGATTAAATCTTCCTTTGTAGGGTTCACATAGCCAACTGCAACAGCAGTCATTAATGACTGCGCAGCAATATGGCTATTGTAGGCTGTATAAGCAGTAACTATTCCGGGTCTATAGGTTACTACACGCGTTACAAAATTCGGATCTTTATCCGAAGGCCTCCTTGCGGCGACAACATCATCGAAAAAATCCGTCGTATTTCCATCATAGGGGTTAAGATTTCTCATTCAGAATGCTTTTAAGATATAACCTTGCATTAAGGCTCAATGGTATGCTATCTGTTTCTATCATATCTAAAATCTCATCGAAATTATTACCATCTTCCACCAAGCTCCTAAGTATTTTCTTATACTGTTTGGGAACTGACCTGTTTCCAAAAATATCTTCGGTTAAAACTGTGAGATTCTCTCCAAAAGTTTCATAAGATAATTTCCGAACCGAGGGGACTGCCCCATCCTTCTCAATTACATAAACATTCCTTGAGAGTAATTCCCGAATGACTAATGGTGAATGTGTAGCAATGATACAATAGGACTGGAACTTATTGACCAGTGCATAAATAGTATTCATCAATTGAGAAATAGCATTAGGATGCAAATGAGTCTCAGGTTCGTCATACAAGATGATTGAATCATACCTTATATTCGCAACAATCTCGGTAATAATATAAAGTAATATACTTTGACCAGAACTCAGCATTTTCCTTGCCTTACCGAATCCATCTAAATTCACATCTAAATCGCCGTTTTCATCTTCAATGATAAATAGGTCGAGGATTTCTTCATCCAAGAAATTTTCTAGGATTTTAACCCATTGAATCATTCGTTCCAAAGACCTTATACGTTTCCATGCCGAATGAAAGCGCATTATCTGCTGTCTTTCTGAAAGACGCTCGCCATTTTCATCCTTTAAACCACAATACAAATAATTAAAAGAAGATGTCTTTTTTGGGATTTCAAAAGTATCAAAAGCACTATATGAAACAGAAATAACTTTGCTGAACATAGGTGTTCTTGGCATAAATTTATCGGCCTCTTTCCTCGAGATATCAAAAGGGAGAGAAGTCATGAGCTGGGTTTTTCCAGTACCGTTTTTACCAATTAACGCATATATTCTGTTTGCAAAATCTTCGTTATTATCGAAATTAAATTCAATATCTACGATTGTTTTGGAAAACTTTGGCTTAAAACTATACTTAAAGCTGTATAAGTTCGAAAGATTATAGTCGTATATTCTATATTTTGCTTCTCTCAACAATTGCTCAGGTTCGTCATAGCGAATCAGTGAATCTTTAAACGTTGCATGTTTTTCAAACTTATCACTTACTTCCGGAAAAAAAGCAGCATCTTTAAGAGCCCATAGCACACTTTCAAAGTTCCTGCCTAAGTGCTTTTTTAATTCCTCATAATATTCGTATTCCTGACCGAGCGAACAAAAGTCGGCTGAAAGATTAGTAAAATAATCTCCCAAAATATTACGCGTCTCTTCATCTTTATTCATTATTTTGATCGATCCAATCTTATGTGGAGTATCTTCTGTTTCGTAATAAAAGAGAAAAAACTCGGTCTTCTTACTATAGTCATTCCAGCCACTATTGAATACCAAAACAAAAGAGGGAAATTCCTCAGGAATGTTATGAGATCTAAACCTATCGTTACGTCCGTCAGAAACCCAAGTAACAAAAAATGGAATGTCGTTTGGCTTAATGTCGGAAGGAAGATCATCAGTATCATTTTTTGATTTTATCTCATATAATGAGAAACCATCAATATAATCTGTTAGAGCAAAAGTATATCCTTCTTTCTCCAAATATGGAGTGATTATCAAATAATACTTTATAATCTCATCTTCGTTCTCTCGAATATCCGGATGAATAATTGTTTCTAAAAACTTTTTAAAGATTTTGTTATCCGATAAGAGATCTAACCTTTCTTCAAATAGAAATTCATATGTCCAATCGTCATTGTTCACAATGTGCTGCTGAATATCTCCATAGGCATCATTATATCTATTATCCGTAGTAGGCATTATATCCAGTTCCCAAATACGCTCAAGAAAAAACATAATATTACGAATACCTTCTCGCTCACCAAATGGATTATTCTGTCCAAGAATTTGCTTAAGGATCTCTCTTTTTAAATTTTTAGTCAGTTTCATTAAACTCTAATTATCTGATGTAAAATTAAGAAAAGATTAAAATTTACTTTACTGTACTTCTAAAAAAGATAAAATTATCAAACACATCATTTTTCTATCTTAATATTATGGTTTAGTCAAATTTTTCTTTTTGTAGCTGATCAATAAAAAAGGTGGGTGTAATGCCCGTACGTGATGTAAAGGCATTCGTAAACCGGCGGGTCGTACTGAAACCGGCTTCATCGGCAAGAGCTTTATTGGTATATTTCTGGAGCATCGTGTCGTTTTTGATGCGTTCAGCAATATGATCAATCCTCAGGTCATTGATGTATTCCGGAAAACTTTTCTGGCGGTAATGCGCTATGATCTTGGAGAGGTAGTTGGTATTGGTACCCAAATACAATGCAAGTTTCATAAGGCTAAGGTCCTTCTCCAAGAACTTTCTGCTCTTTTCGAATTTGTCCAATTGAGGCAATACGCTGGCTATAGTGTCAGTGCTAATGCCTATATCGTCCGTATCTGACCGTTGCTTTTCCTGGCGAGGACGCGGTTCTTCCAGTTTTATAAGTAACGCTTCATATCTCGCGCGCGCATTTTTTTTGGAACGGGCAAACCTGAAGGAGAGCCACAAGATAAAAACCAATAAAATGGTCAGGGCTAGTCCAAATATATAATCGTTGTAACGCCTCAGCCACAGTGCTTTCTCAATACGCAGCTTTTCCTGTTTCAGCTCATGGGTATCATATTCCTTGCTGATCTTACCCGCAAGGTAACGGAACTGTTCAAACAATAATTTATCTGCAGCCAACAACCCCTCAACATAACGTAGTTGTGCTACGGGATTACCTGTTTGTATGTAATAGGAAATCAGCAGCTCATACCCCTCGCGCAGATCGGGCCGGATATATTTCCTTTGTCTGAAAGCCTGGTCCACTTTCTGAAGATAAGGCACTGCCTGATCTTTCCTGCCAAGTTCCCAATAGCATTTGCCGATATAGAAATTGCCTACGGTTCGGTTGGCAAAATCCTTGTTCTGTCCTATACTCTGTAAAGATTCCTTAAGCTTTTCAATTGCCATCGTATAGTTATGTAATGAACAATGGTTGATTCCTTCACTGTGAAGGAAATAGGCTCTCATATCAGGTTGGGAAAGTCGCTTGCATTCTTTGAATCCCCGGTTGTTGATCTGGGAACATAGGCCGTAATTACCCGATTTATTATAGCATAACCCTAAAGAATGCAGTGAATTAAGGTACCCGCGTGGATCTTCCCTCTTAAGGTAAACGATACATTCCCGGAATAAGGTAATGGCATCCTCATAGTAACCTAAATAGTATTTGATCAGCGCCATATTGTATTTGACCTTATGAATCAGATAGGTATCCTTAGACCCTGTGATATAGCGGTTTGCAATCACATAACAGTCAAGGGCCTCCCCCATCCTTTTGAAGCCATAAAAGGCAATACCCTTGGAAAGATAAGCACTACCCATAAGCTCCCCATCCCCGCTTTTAGAAGCGGCAATGACCATACTGTCTGCATACACCAGCTTCAGCTTTTCCTGAGCATAATGGACATAGTTCTTGTAAGCATTGGAAAGTTCTTCCCAATTTTCCTCTTTTTTGGCTTTCCTGAGAAACATTTCCAAATAAATATTCCTCAGTTGGTCATCTGTCTTTTTGGATTCGATCCGCTCGAACAGGTAGTCATAGTCCTTATACTGTAAACTATCCGGCAATGCATTATTATCTTGGGCAGCCATCGGCTGTATAATACTGCACAGCAATAACATGTAATATTTTTTGTTCATACAATTGCAAAGTGGCATTGTGTGGCAATGCTCATTACTACAATTTCTATCATAGATATTATTCTTACAAGGTCAAAAACCTTAAAAAACATGTCTATGTTATTCTTTCTACAGACTAAATATATATGATGGCTAAAAGATTCTTATACTGCGTAACCGCGTTGGAAGCACAAAATGGCCTAAACCCAATTGAACAACTATTACTTATCAAAAAATGTTATGAAATTTGTAAATTTAACCAGCTAGATTTTTCTTTTTATGATTGGCAAAAAGATGAGATTAATCGAGCAATCCATAACACAATTTATACCTTATGCACAAGTCACTTTTCATTCTCAATACAGATCAGGTTAATAAGCATGGTAGCTGCTTCTCTATATCAGCTATGGAAGATATACTATGGGAGAAATCGACCCAAGGGGTACCAATGCACTTGGGACATGATATGCATAGACCCATTGGCTGCATGATTCCATTTGGTTTATATTTTGAGCCGAAATTGGTTAAAAATATTGGTATAGCACTGCTTCCGCAAAATGATGATGAGACAAAACAGATTCTGGATTTTAAAAAATATGAGACGTTCTCACATATTAAAAAAAGTATCGAGTCCAATAATGGTGCTTTGCAGGAACTATTGAAAGATAATCTGAGTGAAGAATTCAAGTATATTGACTGTGGGACTCTCGCCATTAATGACATCGGTATCGTAGGGAAAGTATTTAGAGAGCTTACTGGTATGAAAGTTAAAGATGATCTTCTGCCAGTGAAGGATTTGCTTAAGCACTTTGACTACAAATTCCACGGCGTTTTCTGCCACAAAATACTTCCGCTCTGCATATATGCACACAGTTTTTTCAGGAGGTCATTATCAAGGCATAATAATTTCCACTATAAATTCCTGGATGAGTTCATGTCATTCAAAGACAATGATGATATTACCCTAAAAATCTCGATTGATTGGGATATGGTCGGTTACGCCCCAACCTTGTTACCTACAATGGAATTTGACTATTGGCATGGTCCCAAATATACCGATGAGATCGAAAACATCGCACCAGGTTTGACCAGACATTATACAACAGATTTCGAGAAAAGCTATTATGATTTGTCCGTAACTGAGTTTTATTGGAAAATAAACGAGCAATTAAGGGAATTTGAATTGGAAGAATTAAGGGAAAGCACTGCACCCACTCAAGATGATTTTTATGGATGCCGGTATCTACATTCGATTTATGACACCAATCAAAATACATTTGTTCATTTTGACGGAGCCATTCGTGGATACGATTCTGAGTTATATTTTGAAAGAATTGACCAAAAAATGACTGAATTTGGAAGACGAAGTCAGTATAAGAAACTGTTCAGGATGGACGGTAAGATAGCTCTTAACGACTGGAAAAGCCTTGTGACAAGATATATGCAAAGCAACCCTCTAATCTACGAATATTTTCATGCGGAAAAACCGCAGTCTGCTCTTGACAAAGAAAATAAGGATCTCTCATTAATAGAGGAATTGGTACCGCATGCTTTCAATTCAGGCCAGGGAATTAAATTACTGTTGTCGTATCACAAAAAAAATGAGGATTTTAAGCAGCACACCCATGCCGTTTCTATTTTCGATATCGTGAACAATGGAAATGGAGATCAAAGCGCAGTTGAAGAAGATGTCATAGAAGTAAAAAAGGCTCTGCTACGACTTGGGAAGGAATTATTTATAACGGATGATGTTTTGTATGGTAATTTTAAAGATCAATATTGGAACATTCCCTGTATCTTTCACAGTGCCGAAGAGCCTCGCGAAGATATTAAATTTACTATACAAGCCCTCAAGAGTATTTTTGAGAGGCTTATCCAAAGAAAACTGGATACCGTAATTTCATTTACCATTGCTTGGAACATTGACGAAAAAGAAGCGCGCCTGAGCTGCTTTGGACCCGTAGCTGACCTAATGAAATGGCTGAACACTTTCTCTCACATCCCTACAGACAGGACAAGTCTGAAATCCTGGCTTGAAGGACAAAGGGCCTATATTAATACAAACTACCATCAATATATAGAACAGCCCTCACTTAGAGATATTTGCCAGTATGACGGAATACTTTATATAAAAAGAAAAATGATTGATGCGAGATTCCAGCCAAAACCTACTGTTAATGAAATAGGCTTACAATGCTCGCTCACAATGCCAAACGATGGAAAGGACTATTCTGATATTATCAATAGTACTATTGCCCCCGTTATGGGGTATCTTATAAAAAAAGCAAAATGCAGTAAGTCAAATAGCAATTACTACGAAAGTCCTTATTCAAAATTTTTGGATGACGATGTCCATGTGATAATTGAGGATCTTGATGGACTTAATTTTTATTGGTCGGATAAACCAGTCTATTAAAAAATAATATAGCGTTAAAAATTAAAGCGAAAACTTGCATTTGGCTTTATCCCTATAGCAGAAAATAAGTTCTGATTTTTTAAACTTTTATCATCCTCAATTTATTACGCTTATAGCATGAACATTTAATATAGAACACTACGGATAAGGCATTATCATGGGCGAAAAGTTCCGGTATCAATAATGCATCAAGAAAATAATTGTCCTCGGTTCCTTAAAACTATTTTTTATAAGTTTAGCAATCTAGCAAACTTACAAATAAGCCTTATACTTTTCGCAAATCACAAAAGATCGTTTTTGCCTTACAGGTTCATCTCTTATAAATGAAACATAGAACATTCTAATACAACTATTAGCATTTACACCTGTTTTTTAAGCATTTGTCAATTGTCTCAGCAGGAGTAAAGCCTGAATTTTACGACAATGAACACATAGCTTTAAAATCGTAAGTACATGAAAAATATAGTCGTAATAGGCGGAGGGTTTGCCGGAGTGAACTTTGTCAATGAGCTGAGCCGGGACCAGGACTTCTCCATTACCATTGTGGACCGCAATAATTATAACTTCTTTCCGCCCCTGCTCTATCAGATCGCCACCGGCTATCTTGAGGTGGCCAATATCTGCCTTCCCTTTCGCAGGATGTTCCAGGGCAAAAGAAATGTGCGTTTTCGTCTCGGGGAAGTGCTACGGGTCGATCCGGAAAGGAATACCATATTCCTTTCTACGGGAACACTTACCTATGACTGCCTTGTGCTGGCAACTGGCACCGAAACCAATTATTTTGGCATGGAGAACATAAAGGCCAATGCCCGTCCCATGAAAACACTCCATGATGCCATCGAGCTCCGCAACCATATATTATACCAGATGGAGCTCGCCGCCCTGCAAATGCCTTTGGCAGGTGAAGCGAACATTAACATCGTGGTTGCAGGCGGAGGCCCCACAGGGGTGGAAATTTCCGGGATGCTGGCACGTATGCGCGACGTTATCCTTCCAAAGGATTATCCGGAACTTATTGCCGCAAATGTAAAGGCCTCGATATACCTTGTCGATGGAGGTGATGCAGTGCTCAAGCCCATGTCAGTTGCCTCTCAGCGGGACACGCTGCGTTCCCTTACCGCAATGGGCGTGGAAGTATTGTTCGGGATGCAGGTGAAGGATTATTTTGAGGGAAAGGTCGTATTCGCTGACGGGCAGGTCATCCGGAGCAATACCCTTATCTGGGCTACGGGCGTTACCGGGATACAACTCGAAGGCATTCCGCAGGGCTGTTACACACGGGGAATGCGCCTGAGCACCGATGCCTTCAATAAGGTCGAGGGCATAAGCAATATTTATGCGATCGGGGATGCCTGCATACAATTCCACGAGCAGCACTTCCCTAACGGGCATCCCCAGCTGGCACAGGTAGCCATCCAGCAGGGCAAACGCCTGGGCAAAAACTTCCGTGCACTCAAAAAAGGGAAGGTGATCGTGCCTTTTTCCTATAATGACAAAGGCAGTATGGCAATGATCGGGAGAAGCAGCGCTGTTGTGGACCTGCCCCGGGGTACACATTTCAGCGGGTTCTTTGCATGGGTCACCTGGCTTTTCGTACACCTGATATCGCTACAGAGCGGAAAGAACAAATTCACCACATTCTACAACTGGACGGTGTCTTACTTCACGCGTGACCAATCCCTTCGTATGATAATCCGAAAAACACCCAAACCATGAAATACAAGCTACTGGCACCTGTATTGCCAGCCAATGAAGAGGTACGGAACTTTCTGGCCACCGAACACCAGTACTGCCTGCAGTTCTGCAAAAAGGTCCGTACAGGGCTACAGCACAATGTAGATCCTGATCGCATTAAACGGTACTCAGACTGGTTTTTCGCTACATACATCTCGGCGCAATTCGCCGTTGAGGAAGAACTCCTCTACACCTTGCTTCCTGGAAATGATACAAATATAAGGCGTGCTATGGCGGAACACCGCAGGATCAGAAGGCTCTTTGAGGATACGCGACAGGTAGAAAAATCGTTAAGCCTTCTGGAAGAAGAGTTTGAACTGCACCTTCGCTATGAAGAACTCATACTTTATCCAAAGATCAGGAAGGCCGCTTCTTTAGATAGCTTAGACGACTTTGGCATGCGGTACAGCCCTGTAGTTTTCCTGGAAAATACAGGCGACATGTTCTGGCGTATTTAACAGCCTGAATATGTATCCAACTACCTGACAGCTAAATTTCATAGAACAGTTTTAAAAATGAAAATGACAAACAAAACAATAATAAACAACACATAACCCATTGGCGCGTAACTTGTCTTGTTACTGTAAATTTTCCGCTGCGATAAGACCACTGGTTTGTGCTGCTGCCCGGCTGGCGGGCTTGTTATAAAAAATGTAGTGAATCTATGTCGTGCCTTTACTACCATGAGCCAGTCGGCACAAACCCGCATTAAAAAGTAAGAACATGTAATTTCTGTCAAACCTTAGGCACGAAAATGCCTTAAGTATTTCTGTGCTATCCAACCCCTAGAATGGACTATCCAACGGGAAATGTGCAGCACAACTTCGTCGTATCGGATTTCAATAAAAATACAGTTAAAATTTAATATCATGAGAACAATCAATGTACCAACAAAAGAACATTTGAGTGAAGATTCACAACAATTATTTGAAGCCATTTCTAAAAAAACGGGGAAAGTACCTAACCTCTACGCGACAATTGGGTACTCTGCAAACGCGCTCAAAGGCATATTGGCCTTTGAAGAGGCTTTTAGCCACAGCACATTCACCGCAAAAGAACGTGAAGGTATCAGCCTTGTGGTCTCTCAGGTCAACGAATGTAATTACTGTCTTTCAGCGCACACTATGCTGCCCGGTTTAAAAGGGTATAACAGCGAAGAAATAATTGGTATGAGAAAGGGTTCTCTACTAACCGTAAGTTTCAAGCCGCTTTACAACTTGCGAAAGCCATAGCCGAAAATAAAGGTGCTGCGGATGCCGGGCTAAAAGAGGCCTTTTTTAATGCTGGTTATAATGAAGAAGCGCTTATCGACCTGATCGGCATTATCACCGTGCGCACTTTTACAAACTATGTGTATGTGCAAACAGAGATCCCTGTTGATTTTCCCGCTGCACCCGAACTTAATTAAGTAAACAAAACACTAAAAATACGTATTATGAAAACATTAAATATTAAAAAAGCTTTGGTCATTCTTTTGATGACAACCATAAATACTACGTTAATAGCACAGGAAAGGCCATACAAAGGAGAAACTGATCCAGAAGTATTCAGTGCTGTGCAATCATTTTTAAAAGCACTTAATTCCGGAGGTGGTAAACCCATGGAACAGTTAAGCCCGGCAGAGGCCCGCCAGGTACTGGTCGGCGCGCAAAAATCAGTTACTGTTGATTATTCCGGCATAGAAGAATCTGAAAGGGTCATTTCTCAAAACGGATATAATGTAAAAATACACATTACAAAGCCTAAGGGGGCTAAAGCTAATGCTCCCGTATTTATTTTCGTTCACGGCGGCGGATGGGTTTTAGGGGACTACCCTACACACCGCAGGTTGGTGCGCGACCTGGTGGTAGAGAGCGGGGCAATAGCCGTATTCCCTGATTACAGCCCTTCTCCTGAGGCTCAATACCCTACGGCTATCAATGAAATCTACGCGGCTACTGAATGGGTATCTAAAAATGGCAGCGAAATAGGTGCGAATGGTAAAAACCTTGCAGTTGTGGGCAATAGTGTAGGTGGTAACATGGCAACCGTGGTAGCCCTTATTGCAAAAGACAAAAAAGGCCCCGAAATCAAGTTGCAGGTATTGCTATGGCCGGTAACCGACGCCAATTTTGAAACACCCTCTTATAATGCATATGCAAACGGCAGGTTCCTGACTAAAAATATGATGAAATGGTTTTGGGATAGCTACCTACCTGATGCTGAAAAAAGAAAAGATATCTATGCTTCTCCTTTGCAGGCCAGCCTAGCACAACTTAAAGGTTTACCTCCGGCTCTCGTGCAAACGGCTGAGAACGATGTGCTGCGTGATGAAGGTGAAGCCTATGCCAGAAAACTGGATCAGGCAGGCGTACCGGTTACACTGACAAGATACGGTGGGCTGATCCATGACTATGGCCTGCTTAACCCAATAGCTAATGTACCCGCAATAAAAACAGCTGTATTACAGGCCGCAACCATAATAAAAACTGCTTTGGCTGCAAAATAAATCTATTTGTAATTGTATGACAAAAAAAGATAAGCAGAGATGCTTATCTTTTTTATGCAATACCATACTTGTGTTTTATACCGCTGCATGTATTGTACAGGTGTATGTCCCACCTTTGAACAACCTTATAAAATAGGTGGTGTTTCAAACCTGAACCTTAGGGAGTTTGCGCTGCATATCATCGCTGCCGGGCAGCAGGTTTTTTGTTTCTTTATAAGGTAAATATAAATTGGTCTAAAGCCTTTTGCCGGTTTCCAGCTTTATACATCACTTACAGCGCGATGAGCTCGAGCTGAACCCTTCGTCACAGAGAACTCAACATTGGCTAACGATCCGTTAATGCGGCTCCTTTAGTTCGCTTGGACGACATCGACATGTCGCACGGCTGTAGTATTCCTGGAAAATACGGTCAATGTGCTGCTTATTCACGGGTTTAAAATACTATATTAAGTATTCTGTTCGCCGTACGGCGAAATATCGTAGCGACATTTTTTCAAACACAACAAGTAACACACTGATAATAAAAACATTATCCTATTGGCACACAACTTGTCTTATTACCATAAATTTAACAGTTATGAGCCAACGTATTTCTATAGGTTTTCAGGGAGCGGAAAACTATGGGGCCATTGCCAAGAGTACTGGGGGATTAGTTTTGGCGTGGATCGATCGCGCAATGCTTGCCGCCATTAACGGGCAGGAAACTCAACTTGGGGATAACACCCTGCTCTGTCTGCGTGGTAACGATAAAGCTATTAAGAAGCTAAAGCCAGCCTGCAAGGCACTTATTAGGTTTCCCCTGCAGTATATCGCCACACTTCAGCTGGAGATCCTGATGAGCCGCCAGCCCAACAGTGCTGTGCTAATCAACCCCGAAGGCCTGTTCTGCGAGGTGAGCCCACTGGTTGGATACCTCCTTCAATCTGTGACCGAAGAGTATTTGTCCGATACGGCGCATTACAAAGAAGAAGTCCTGCAGGCACTCGTCAAGCTCATCATATTGGAGATCATCCGGAAATACACCGACCAGCTTATGGCGTCCAGCTTCTCTTCTGATGATGTCAGGCTGGTAAACCAATTCATGGACCTGGTGAGCGAGCATTTCCTTGTCCATAAAAAAGTTTCCGACTATGCGGACCGGCTGTGCATTACCCCTAATTACCTCAACATAAAAGTAAAACGTATATCGGGTTACACTGCAAGTCACCATATCCAGCAGTGTATATTGCAGGAAGCCATCCGCAAGGCACGCCATGAGGGGCCGGGACTAAAACAGCTGGCGCATTACCTGGGCTACGAGGACGCCACCTATTTCAGCAAGTTTTTCAAGAAACTGACCGGGCAAAGCTATTCAAGGTTCAGGAAAGACCTTACGCCATTGGTGGCATTAGCATACGGGGTTTAGTAATGCCCTTTCTGTATACCGAGTTTTTTCATTCTTGAATGTAGTGTTGTCGGTGGCATATCCAGCAGCTCAGCCGCACCTCCGGGGCCCTGCACACGCCCTTTGCAATACTTGAGTACCTGAAGGATGTACTCCTTTTCCATTAGGAACATGGTCTTCGGCTTAAACTCGTATTGCCTTTCCGCTTCGTCTTCCTGACGGTGCTTTTTGCCCGGCAGCAGTACCGAGCGTATAAGGTTGCCCTCAGTAAGCAATACGCTGCGCTCTATCAGGTGCTCCAGTTCCCTTACATTACCTGGCCAGGAATAGGCCCGCATCTGTTGCATTACCTTCGATGAGACTCCTGAAATGGGCCTCTTGGCACTTTTAGAAAAACGGTTGATAAAATGCTGGGTAAGTACAGGTATATCGTCCACACGCTCCCTTAAGGACGGCAGGGCAATAGGGAATACATTGAGCCTGTAGTAGAGGTCGCTCCTGAAATTCCCATTGTAGACCTCTTTTTGCAGGTCCCTATTAGTCGCTGCGATAATACGCACATCCGTACTGATGGTCGCGCGTCCCCCTACCCTTTCTATCTCTTTCTCCTGTAATGCCCTGAGCAGTTTTACCTGCAGTTCAAGGGGCAGTTCACCGATCTCATCGAGGAACAGCGTACTTTTGTTGGCCAGCTCGAATTTTCCAATTCGACGTTCCGTAGCTCCCGTAAAGCTGCCGCGCTCGTGCCCGAATAGTTCGCTTTCGATCAGATGTGGCGGTAGTGCCGCGCAGTTGACCTTGATCATTATCTTTGACTTACGCGGCGAGGAATCATGGATAGCACGGGCTACCAGTTCTTTTCCTGTCCCGGTCTCGCCAGTGATCAATACGGTACTGCCTGTCGGGGCCACCTGTGAGACAAGGCGGTAGATCTTCTGCATCTCAGGTCCGCTACCGACAATTTCAGTGTAGTTGTTTACGGTGTCGATCTCCTGCTGTAGGTAGAGATTTTCCTGTTCCAGTTGTTGCTTGTACTGGTTGATCTCCTCCAACTGCCTGATGATCCTTTCGTTGGCCAATATATTGGTGATGCCAATGGATACCTGGTCAGCTATACCCTTCATAAGGGCTAACTGGGAATCAAAAAAGGTCCTTTCCTTTTTGGCAAGTATGCACATAAAGCCGATAACTGAGCCTCCGGATACCAGCCTGAGGATCACCGCCTCATTCAGCCCTTCTTCACGCAGGAAGGAAAACATCACACTGGTATCCCATAAGGTGTCATTTTCTTTCACTACCGTATTGCCGTACCGCCCAAGGAACTGGTCTATGGCCGGACGCTTTCCGGAATAGCTCTTAGCAACAGTTGCAAGGTCGTTTAACGGCGCCCCACTGCGGCTCATATCCGAAAGGAACATCAGATAGTCGGTGCCGGTCTCGTTGTAAAGGCCTATAAATACGTCATCAAAGTCGAAAAACTCGCGCAGCTTTTTGGGAAGGAGTTTCTGCAGGTCCTTCAGGTTACGGATGGTAGCCATATCATTACTTACCGAGAGCAGGCTTTCCTTCTCCTTTTCCCTGTGGCGCACTGCCTGATGAGCCAGTATATTGGACACTGCGATAGAGACCTGGTTCGCGACACTTTTTATGATAGTGCTGGATTCCGGGCCAAAGACCGAACTTTTATCGGAATAAAAGGTCAACACCCCAAAAATCTTCTCATTCTCTCCAAACAATGCGATCGAAGCGGCTTCCTTCAGGCCGATGGCGTGATGGATCTTCACGTACGAGGGTGCATCGGGTAAAGCCGCCATTTCCTCCACATTGAGCAATACTATCTCATCAGAGGCGATCAGCCTGCTGAAAACGCTGTCGTGGATCGAATGAGGCGTGGTGACCATATCTTCAAACCCTGGGTGCTTGCGGGAAGGCGAATCGGGATCGGTAAAGAATACGGTAAAGGTCTCCGTTTCATAATCCACTACCTGTATGCTGGTGTGGGAGAAATAGAGCAGCTCTCGCAGTTTGGTATTGATCACAGCAAGCAACTTATCCTTGTCCAGGATACGCGCCATCTCATGGCTGAGGGAAAGCAGCATTTCTTTTTCGGTCTCCCTCCTCCGGATCTCCTCATTGGCGATAATGTTGGCCGTGGCAATAGATACCTGGCCCGATATGGCTTTTATGATATGCTGGCAATTAGCATCAAAGCTGCCTTTGCGGTCGGAGTAAAACGTCAGTATGCCGAATACACCTTTCTCGTTATGCAAAGGAAATGTGATCCATTCCTTTAGGCCCACCTCATAATGAAGCCTGCTATATCCTAAGAGTTTACCCGTACGTGCGAGTTCTTCTATGTCCGTGACCATCGGTTCCGGTGATCTCAGATAGCGTTCTACAATGCCGTCCTCCACCGGGAAGCGCGTATTGATCACTGTCTCGTAATCCGCATGCTGACGGGAGCGCGAATCAGGGTCGGTAAGGAATACAGTAAAATGATTGGTAGCGTCTATGGTAACGATACTGCTGTGGCAAAAATAGAACAGTTTTTTCAGGTCGGTATTGATCACGTGCAGCAGGTCTTCTTTATTGCGGATAGCCGCCATCTCATAACTCAGCGACAGTAGCATTTCTTTTTCCGCCTGGCGCACCATGATCTCCTCATTAGCCATAACATTTGATATCGCCACGGAGACCTGGCTGGCAATACCGCGCATGATCTCGATATCCTCAGGGGAAAATACGCCCGTCCGGTCCGAGAAAAAATGCAGCACTGCCCAGATATCCTTATCACTGTGCATCGGGATGGACACCGCCTCACGGATCCCCGCCTCATACTGCACCTTTACATAAGAGGGAGGCTCAGGTAGCTCAAGGAGTTCCTCATACAGCGAAACAGTCGGTTTGTCGCTGGCCAGAATCGTATCGTAAACACCATCTGCCACAGCATGGTGTTCCGTGATCAGTTCCTGGTATCCGGAATGCCCCTTAGTACGGGATGAGGGATCAGTAAGGTAAAGGCAGAAGGTCCTACGGTCTTCATTGATCACGGTAACGCTGCTATGGGCGAAATAGAACAGCTTTTTCAGTTCCTTATTGATAAGGGCTATGAGCTCCGCTTTGTCGCGCACCTTCGCCATCTTATGGCTCAGGGACAGCAACTTCTTTTGATCGGCATCCCTTTTACGGATCTGTTCATGGGCCACAATGTTCGAAATTGCCACCGATACCTGGCTGGCGATGCTACCGATAAACTCTATATGTGGGCTAAAAATATCCTTCTTCGCTGAAAAAAAACTAAGCACGCCGAATATTCCCTTATCTCCCATAAGCCGGATAGAGACCATCTCGATGGCACCGGACTGCAAGGCTGGCGTAAGGTATAATGGAAGGTTGCCTCTTGCATCTGCCGCCTCCAGGTCGAAGATATAGGGCATATCGCCGGGTAACACATTATCCAGCAACGCATCGTGTGTGGAAAAACGGCTGACCAACAGTGCGCCATAACCCGCATGGTCCTTTGAAGCTGCGTTGGGATCCGTAAGGAAAGCTGAAAAGGTCTCGCCGTCATCACTGAGGCGTACAATATTGGAGTGCAGGTAATCGAATACATTCCGCAGCTCGGTATTGAGCAAGGAAAGGAGATGTTCCTTGTCGTTGACAAGTGCCATTTGCCTGCTCAGGGTGAGCAGCACCTGTTTTTCTGTATCAGTAGTCCCCTTTCTAGGGGCATTATCAGGTAGTTGAGGATCGGGTAGGGTTTTTTTCATGGTCATAGGGCACATTAGCATCGGCTATCCAAAAATACGAAAACGGATCGGATAGGTACCTGTGCCGCAATTTTTTAAACGGTAAAACCGGCCTTAGGGGCCGGTATTTTCGGAGGCGGTATAATTGGGGCGCCCTACTGATTGTCAAGGCCGAGCTTGTATGCCCTGCGCTCGGAAAGGAGTTGTATGTAACGGTCGTAATCTTCGGCCTTTGTCTTATACAGTTCCCATATCTTGGGATGAGAAGAGATCATGAACTGCTTCTTAGCGATCGCTTTTACCACCATATCCACAAGTTCTTCGGGCTCCAGGGCATCTTCCTGCATCGCAGCCACCCCGGCGGCCATAGGCGTGCGTACCGGTCCGGGACATATGACGCTAACATCAACTCCTGCTTCTTTGTAGGTGGCTGCCAGCCATTCGGAAAATCCTATTGAAGCGTGTTTGCTGGTACTGTAGAGCACCGAGTGGAATTCGACCAACAGGCCCGCCGCTGATGCCGTATTTACAATGTAACCGTTGCCACGTTCGATCATTTGGGGAAGCACGTACTTGGCCGCATATACCTGGGACATTACATTGACGTGCCAGGTAAAATCCCATTCCTGTTCGCTGCTTTCAATGCCCCCAAATTTTGCCACTCCGGCGTTAGATACAAAGATATCAATGCGCCCGAAGCGCTGCGTTGTTTTCTCGACAAGATTTTTGACGTCGTTCTCCACAGCCACATTCGCGGGAATGGGCGTAGCTTTGATCTGTGCCGCCTTCTCGTTAAGGGCTTTCTCGTTGATATCAGAGATGACCACGGTCGCACCCTCCTGGATGAAGCGCTCCGCCATAGCCAGCCCGATGCCGCTGGCACCCCCGGTAATAACGGCAATTTTTCCTTTAAGTTCCATCGTTTTAATTTTGTTTTAATAATTATGATAACATTATTCTTTGCCTACGTTTTTCCTGCCATGGGCAACCAGCCATTTCAGTCCCCTGATCCCTGGCAAAAAGACGTGTTCGCCTCCGCGGGTTACGGCAAAATCGGGTATTCCTTTTATATTCCTGCGGAAAGGTTTATCAGGATAGGTATAGCTGTCAGAAAGGTCCCTGCGGCCAACAAAGGGATCCGTCTTATTGCCCTGCGAAATGAAATCGCCGTCATTAACCCACTGGGATTGCACAAACTCAAATTGTCTGCCCGGATTTGCATTGACAAAAGCAATGACGATTCCACGGTCCACTCCATCATCCTCGGCAGCGTCTTCCGGCAATAACGGTCCATAAGCCGCCCCCCTTCGAAGCAATTTATGTATACGGGCGTTTATTGCCGTATTGTCTAAGGCATCCCTGGGATTCACCCTACGGATATGGCAACCTTCGGGGGTAAGTTTACCATCAGGGTCCTCGCTCAGGTAAGAGAAATCGTTATTACGGCTGCTATCCTTGGCCAATTCAGGGTTATCTCTCAGTGGAGAGAGTGACAGGGGGCAGCCACTGCGCCAACGCCCCATCATCTTGGCGGCGACCATTTCCTGTTGTTCTATCGTCTGCCCTTGCTGCTTCAAAAACTCACGAAAGAGGTATACTTTCTGATGGATCTTACGTATGGACAGATAGGTGCCGTTTCTCCAGAATTCTTCCGGTCCTGGCCCGGTAGCCAACCTGCCGGTCTCATCGATGTACCCAAGTACAAACTCACCTGCCTTAAAGGGCTTGCCCTGACCTGGTGAGGGCACGCCTCCCTCACCTTCTATAAACGGCCTGCTGAGTCCATCGACAAAACCAAAATGTTCACGCATAGTCGGTGGTACCCCCACATCAAGCCGGGCGATAGTAGTCACACCTGCGAGCTCCTTAATGGCATTTCTTCCTATCTGGAGCTTGTGCTCACGGAGCGTTTCATTGCCCGCCATTACGTAGAGCCCAATATGGAAACCATTGCCTCCATGCGGCATATCCCAGTATGACGGATCGCTGGGACCCACATCGCCAAGAAAATTTTTACGTGCTGCCATACCCTGGCGGAATTCTATTGGAAACCCACTTAATATACTTTCATCAAGACCAAGCAATTTTAATCCTTCATAAGAAAACACAACATTTATCCAGGCATCTTCCAAAGGCCTGTCCCAATTGGCGGCGGAAGTAATATGTGGAATCAGCCTTTCAATAAGTTGATATGCCGCTCGGGCGTCATTGATGCTAAACAATACGTACGAACCAAAATAAGGCATAGGCCTGTTGCGAAGCACAGTACCTTGTATATCATCCAATTCCAATTCTGCACCCATAATTCAATATTTAGTTCGCCGCATCCAGCATATCGCTGAAAGCTTTTGACAATTTTTCCATTTTTATAACATCCCTTACTGTCGAGGAAGAATTTGCAGCCCAGAAAAAATCGGCCGGAATTAAACGATCTAGAACGAATTTTACCATACCCGGCTCAGTTGCTCCCGGATAATCCTCAAGCACGCCACTCGCCATAAAATCAAGCCATGGACCCGCAAACTGGCCGATATCGCGTACATATGGCTCAAAATCGCCGTCATAGACCACGGTGAGGATATAGCGCGTATCATTATCAAAAAGCAATATCCTGAAATTTTGTACAGTTCCCACACGGGTCTCCCAATAATTAGACTCTGCCTGGAACTGTGGCAATCGCTGACGAAAAAGCTCCGCCCCGCCCGGTGCAAGGTTACCTATCATTGTAAGTTCACCCCTTTTGCCCATGCGCAGTCCCGGACCATCTGGCTGTTTTACAATCTGTATCTGTTCTGCAGTTCTCTCGTTCTCAATAATTTTTTCATTCATGACCTTATAATTTTATGTTACTAATCCAGTTTAAGATATAATCCGCATCCTCTTTCCAGGTCACCTGGCCCAAAACAAAGTGATTGCGCCCTGGGAACTCTTTATAGTCGGTTTTGGATGCCGTGTTTTTGTATCGTTTAAAATTCCTGAAATTTAGGTGTGCAGGGATAATATTGTCCTGTGATCCGGAAGTGATCAAGAGTGGTGCATGCGCCCTTTTGAAATCCACATAGGCGGCATTGGTGAGCCCTCCACGCGATACACGTTTGGATTCTGGTATCGTATTTTCCTGGTAGGCTTTCTGCTGCTGCTCCAAAGGCATGCCATTCACAAAGGCGTACTGCCAGTCTTTAAAAGACATAAGGTAAGGCTTATCCAGCGATGTGAAGAGCCCCAGTGATTTCCACGCGGCTTTCAGGAACGAAAATTCGTAGGGGAAGATTCCCTTAGGTGGCACAGGGTGTATAGCTATACCTGCGGCTCCAAAGCCCCTGTTAATTAAAATCTGGACAATAAGGCCTCCCAGGGAATGCCCGATCAATATGGGTTTTTCGGGCATACGGCGTAGTATCGCCGCATAATGTTCCACCAGTTCACCAAGAGTAAGTTGTGCGAGGCCTATATTGTCAAATTTTTGACGTAATTCTGATGGGTTTCCATCTTTGAAAGGCCATGGGGGAGCAATAGTAGTGTACCCCTGACTTTCAAAGTACTCCTGCCATGGCTTCCAACCTAAATGGCTGACAAAGGCACCTGTTATAAACACGATATTTTTTTTTGTATTCATTCTTATACGTTTTTCAGTATTTGTGATTTAGCTACTTTTTCCAAAACCGAACGGACACCTGCTTTGCCATCCTCCACTGCGCTGGGCGGCAGATACCTCATATACGCCCCTTCGTATCTGGATGATAGGATCATCGGTAGCGTCGATACCATCGGTAAGCGCCGTAGGGTCATGGTTCATGATAAGGTCACCGGTCTCTTGCTCTGTAGCGGTGCCGGTAAGATGGAGGGTGCCGATCACCACCCGTTTTCTTTCTTCCGGCCAAAGCGCTGTAGCGTCATCCAGGGGATCGCCCGGCTCTGCCAGCTCAAGTTCGAGGTTAAAGGCTACAGGTCGCTGTTCCAGGCGTGCCTCAAGTTCTTTATACAGTACATCTGCTTCCTGTTTGGCAAGGTCCTCAACAGGCTGCCCTGCGATACCTTCCACCGGAACCCAATGGAAGCGCGCAGGGGTAACATTGCCTTGTAAACTGCTCAATAGGAAAGCGTGTACCGAATTGAACTCGGTACTGGCAAAGCTCGTCGGCGCGAGGTTTTCGGCACGCATCTTAAATACCTTGGCTGAATTAGGGTTTACTGCTAGAAAGGCTTTTAACCCTTCAAGGTTTGGGGGCCCTCCGGCCTGTAAGGGCAATCCGGAATTCAAAAGCTCCAGGAACTGCTCAACGGTATTTGCAATGAATAGCTTCTGGCTCAGCATCACCAGATTGGTTACTCTTCCATCCGAAAGATAAAAACGTGTGGCCATCCCCACCGTTGATCCGAAATGAGCAAAGGGATCTCCCCCACCCTTGGAAAATCGTACGGTAACCGGCACTTCGTGGCCCTGCATATGGATAGCCCTTGTATATTTAGCTGCCGTAGCATTAGCCTGGAACGACCCTTTGTAAAGACGTCCATCGGCATGCAGGCTCCGGTAGCCCTCGAATTTCCCGAGTACCCTGTTGATTTTCTCTACGATTTCGTTGGCCTGGACGTATTGGCTGTGTTGTGTCATAATACTTTAGAGTTTAAAGGCGATCGCCGTAATATTGATGTAAATTTCCCTGTATTCCTTGAGGAAAACAATGGACATATACTTCCTAAAAAAGTACAAATCCTACTTTTTCAGTGTAATGGCACTGCTTACCAGTAAGGCCATACGAAAGCAAGCACGGAGATGATCAGCCCTATCATGAAAACATGGTAGGTTATGCCCAACAGCCGGTATTTGTGATCCAGTACCTTACCCAGAATGTACCAGTCCTGTATCATGGATTCATACAAATAATCCCTGTTCTGCATCATTTCCTTGATCTCTTCCTTAAAATCGTTTTTGCCTATTTTGGTAAAATTCCCGAAAAAGAGCAGGTTGACTTTGCCCTCACGGATATCCTTGATGGTGAAGTGCTTTCTGATCACTTTAGGGCGTGTGGATTGTATCGCGAAGATCATTGACACCACGCTGGTAAAGATCAGTATATAGGTTGGTATGGCAAGGTAGGCTTTGGTAGGGTTGTTCACTTTGGGCAGCAATACCGAAAGGGCTACTGATATTATTATAGCGTTGACCGACAGCAGGATATTGGCCTTGCTGTCGGCGATCTGGCTCAGGCGCATGTGGTTGCTGAGCGCAGTGCGAAACAACGTTTCAATACCCCTGTCCGTTTTGCCCGTTTTATTCTTTTTCTCTTTTTTTTCGCTGTTCTGATTTTCCATAGGGAGGTAGTTTTTGGCTGATTGCTTTATATGGGTTATCTTCCTTCTGATCTTTTTGGAAGCTCCATCTCCGGATGCGCCAATGTAGCAGAACCAGTGCCAGCATACCGTAAAGGACAAGCTGTATAAGCTGGTGCTGGATAAAGTATCGGATATCCCAAAGGGAACCGTGTTCCGTTAGCAATACCCGGAATCCGCTTACAAAAGGATTATAGGGAAAGAGATCGGCAAAGCCGCGTGCAAATGGGCTGCTTTGATCGGAAGGCCAGCTGTAGCCTGACGAGATGAATATCGGCATGGAGATGACCATCAGGCATTGAAGCGATTTCAGCTGCGAGCGAAAAAGAAGTCCGGCAGCCATGCCCACCAGGGTCGCGGTCGCCACGAAAAGAAAAGCAATGGTCAGCACTGCCAGTATATGTTCCGGATAAGGCTGGCGGAAAAGCAGAAAATAGAGGCTGAATACTGTCAATGCAAAGAGGCCCAATACCCAATATACCATCAGCTTGGAAAGTGCCAGCCTCCAGAGTGACTTCCCGGAAAGCCTGTAGAGCTTTTTAAGCGAATGCTTCTCAAACTCGGAGGAAATGCTCAGTGCCAGCACAACCATCGCGATCGACTGGAGGATAATGCCCAGATAAGAAGGCCAGATATAGAGGAAATAGTTGGACGCAGGATTGAACAGCCGGAAGGTGTTAAGGTGGAAAACTTCTGTTTTTCTGCCCATAGCGGCCGTCTTGGTTGCGTTCAGCGTATTAATAACTCCGGTTATGCCGCGGTTGGTATGACCGGCCGGCATCATATTAGTATTATTGATATAGTAGTTGAGCTCCGGCTGGCGCCCCTGCAGCATATCGGCTTCAAACCTGTAGGGGATCACTACGGCTGCATAGGTTGCGTCGCCTGAGAAAACGGTCTTCAATCCATTGGTGTTCCCACAGACCTGGCTGACCTCCAACAGGTCAGAATCATCCAGCATATCAATAAGTTGCTGACTCAGCGGCGATGTGTCCTGGTCCACCACCACGATAGGCAGGTCGTTGAATTTGCCTTTTGCATATACGAATCCGAACATAGCACCATACAGCACCGGCCCCCCAAGATAAAGGACGACCATGATCTTATTTGCAAAAAAAAGATGCAGTTCCCGTTTTAGCAGGCTTATAAAAGTAATCATTCGTTTATCTGTTAGGGTTTAAGTATAGTGGGCGCTTTTATGATTTTTCTTATTTTGGAATGCAACAATACTACTGCAAGGGAGAAGTACACAGCGAGAAGTATAAGCTGGTGGAACAGTTGTCCCTGGCAATCTCCCCAACCGGCACCTTGAAGCAAGGCCATGCGCAACAATTTCAGGTACGGGGTCAACGGAACGATCTTACCGAAAGAAGAAAGTAACACTGGTGCCTGCGCTACAGGCCAGGTAAAACCCGATAAGGTGAAAGCAGGTGTGGCAATCGACATGAGCAGTTGCGAGGCTTTAAGCGGAACCGGATAGATCAGGCTGTAGAGCACGCTCAGGAAGCAGGCGCCCAATACCATCAGGAACTGTGAAAAGAAAAGTAACTCCATATGCTCCGGAAGCGGTACCCTGAACAGAAGGCTGAGCAGGAAATAAATCCCAAGGGTAAAAAAAGATAAACAGAGGTATGGGATTACTTTTGCCATGATCAGTACAAGGGGCGAAATGCTATAGCCCAGCAGCCCTTGCCTGTTAAATGTACCGGCATCCACTTCCCCGGAAAAGCTCACGGCAAGGGCCAACAGCAACAGTTGGTGCAGTGTGGCAAAAATGAGCCCCGGCCACAGGAAATACAGGTAATTTCCAGCCGGATTGTACTGAAAAAATGTATTGGGCTTAAAGGCCAGGTTATTGGCCGCCGCCGAAGCAGGAAGCCCTTTTTTCAGAAGGCCTGCCGATACCAGCTCGAGGTTCATTGCCGCAGCATTGGCACTAAGGGCCCCGCTGACCGCCCCCGATGTTATTGTATTGGCCATATTAAGGTAGCAGTTCACCTCAGGCCTGCGTTGTTGTAACAGGTCTGCCTCAAAACGGTAGGGAATGATAACTACTCCAATGGCTTTGTAGTCAAGCAACAACTGGTGCAGGTCCTGGCTTTCATGGACAACTTTTACGATATGCAGTACATTGTTGTCTTCCATTGCCTGCCTGAATTGCTGGCTTGAGGGGCTGATGTCCCGGTCGACCACCACTATGGGCTGATCGGTAACACGGCCCTTACGGTATACAAAACCATTAACCATTGAGAGCAATAACGGCAACAGCAGAAAGGCCGCCAAAAAGATCTTATTGGCATAAAACAGGGCAAATTCCCTTCGTATCAAAATAACAAGGTTCTTCATGGTGGCTGATTCGTTAACCTTTTTCAAGGGTAATGGTCGCATTGTAAAGTAAGGCTTGGGCGGCCGCGACATCCTCGGGAACGATTTTTATCTCGTATACGGCATCGTCCATTTCATAATCAGGATAGGCCGTCGTAATGTCGGCGTAGCGTGGCATCTGTCGTATGAACGTAATCTTGCCACTGAGTTCTTTTTTATTGTAAGGAATCTTTACCCTTACAACTGCTCCTTTTTCAAACTGGCGGATCTGGCTTTCAGGTATTGTGAAACGAAACCAGGTAGAGTTCGGGATGTAACCATTGAAGATCGGATATCCGGCTGAAGCAAGCTCCCCTTCGCGTAAGGCAATGGTCTCCACCGACATATAATTGGTTGCGATAATATAGCGTTCCGAATAAGCTACCTGTACTTCTTTCAGTACACCCCCGGCCTGTTCTTCCTGGCCTGCAGTGGCGATCTTGGTTTCATAACGGGTTCCGGTCTGCGCTTCGTTGAGTTCTGCCGCAACAGCATCGAGCTGGCTTTTGGCACTCTGATATTTAGCGTAGTATTCGTCGTGCGACTGGGGCGAGAGCAGGCTATCGTTGAACATATTGTTAGCGCGTTCATAGGATTTCCTGGCAAAATCATACTGTTCTTTCGCCGATGCATGTCTGGCAACGAGTTGCTTCATTTGATTGGCCGTTACCCCATTGTTGGCAAGCAGGTGTTGGGCAGAAGTCGCCTTGACGGCACCCCTGGCCTGTGCAATTTTAGCGTTGACCTCAGGGACATCCAGTACAGCTAGGGTATCTCCCGGTTTTACAAGGTCGCCCTCCGATACATACAGCCTGAGGATCCTGCCGGTCACCTTCGGTGCGAAGCTGACGGTTTCCCTTTTTATCTTACCGTGGATCGTATTGTCCTTCTCATGGCAGGAAACCAGCAGCAAGGCTATTGCTCCGGCCAAAATGGAAATATTGGTTTTCATATTGATCTTTTTTTCAGTCATCTTTACGTTTGATTATTGCTTAACTGCATCTTTGGTTAGCTCGCCACCGGCCCTTAGCAGGGAGACTGCTGCTCGTCTTTGGTTGAAAACGGCCTGCAGGTAGCCCAGGGCAGCATCCTGGAAGTCCTCCTCCGCTTCAACAAGCTGGGAGGATTTGATGAGTCCGTTACGGTATTCTGCTGTAGCCTGCGTAAGTGCATTGGAAGCGGTTTGTTCCTGGGTAGTACTAAGGGTGACCTTCGCCGTGGCCGTGCGGTAGGACGTGCGGGACTGTGCAAGATTAAGTTCGAGTTTCTCGGAAAGCTCGCTTTTCTCATTCTCTCCCTTTGTGATCTCCAGCCTGGCTTTCTGCACCTCGCGATGACCCTCGTTGCCATTAAAAAGCTCCCATTTTAGTGCCACCCCTACAGTGACAAGAGGGAAAAGGTCAAAGTTGGGCAGATCCTTTGAAAGCCTTTCCCCGCCTTCAGTGACCGGATCGGAACTCTTGATGTGCCCCATAGAAAGCCCGACATAGCCAATTGAGGCCAATGCCTGCACTTTTGGGACAATCCAGGTCTTTTCAGCTGAGAGCTTGTATCGTGACGCCGCAATAATCGCGTCATAGGCGGCCATCTCAGGCCGTTTCTCAATACTGAAATCTTCTGTTTCCAGCTTCAGCGGAGCCAGGTCCGGAAGAATTTGGTCAAGGCGTCCTTTGTCTATATCGGTAAGAAGATGCAGATACTCCAATACGACCTCAAGTTTTCCTTCATAATCAAGTGTCCTTGATGCCAGCTGAGCCTGTGCCACCTCAATCTTCTGATGTTCATACTTTGTGATCAGCCCGTATCCCAGTGCTTTGTCGGCGGTCTTGCGGTCCGCATCGAGACGTTTTCGGCTTTCCTCGAGCACAAGGTGCACCTGCCGCAGCAGTGCCAGCTGGTCATAAGCCGAGATCACCTCCGCTACGATTTCCTGCTTATTGCTTTCCATCATGAGGGCCAACGCCTTTTGTTTTTCTTCTAAGGCTTTCCTGAGCTGCGTGACTTTACCGCCGGAAAATAAGAGCGCGGAAACGCTCAGGTCAGTAGTGAGCAGGTTCGAACGGGTAGTGAAACGGTTGTCACCCTCTGCTATATTGATGTTTAGGCTTGGTATGGAAAGCCCTGGTGAATAGAGCGAAAAGGAAGACATAAGGTAGGCATCAGCCGCCCCAAGGGTCACACGGGGCAGGAATGCCTCACCTAATTTCTTCCGGTCAAGGGTATTCAGCTCCATGTCTATTCTCTGATTGGCCAGCTTAAAATCCTTGCCTAGGGCAGCATCGATGAGTTCGGGCAGCGTCGGCGCGCCCTCCTGTGCCAAAGAAAGGAACGGGACAAGAAATAAAAATGCAAATAGCTGTCTGGCAATGGTGTGCATAGATCTTATAGGTTTAACGGGATAAACACAAATCTATCAGCACAGTCGCCTGCAAACAATTGACATATGACGAAATTACAGGTACATTTTCTTAAATATTACTATCAAGCCCAACACACTGACACCATCGACGATTGATAATATCTACTCGTTTTATAAGGATTTGTCAATTGACTTTGATTTCCAATCCTCGCAATTTTACCGTTTTTCCCTATTACCATTTAAATCAAAGACCTTGTGAAAGCCCCTATTATGAAAACATTCTTTACCAAAGCTTCCTGTGGGCTGCTTATAGCCTTGATCAGTACTGTCAGTACTGTCAATACTATCATTGCCCAGACTCCCCCGGTTAAGGACAGTACCATGTGCAATACAGCAAAAGGCCAGTTTTGCGCCAGGCAGCTCATTATCCCCGGTGTACTGATTGGCTACGGTTTCGCGGGGCTGAATAGCCATTGGCTGAAAGAACTGAACCGCGACATAAGGGACAGGGTCCGTAGCGACATCGACGAGCGCATTACGATCGATGACATTTCACGTTATGTGCCCGTAGTCTCCGTGTACGCATTGAATGCCGCCGGTGTGAAGGGGAGGCACGGTTTTAAAGACAGGACCATCATACTGGCCACTTCCTTCATCTTAGTAAACAGTACCGTACTCAGCCTGAAATCACTGATCTCGGCAAAAAGGCCCGACGGTTCTTCCGATAATTCCTTCCCATCCGGTCACAGCGCCACGGCTTTTGCCGGTGCCGAATTCCTGTGGCAGGAATACAAGGACGTATCGCTATGGTATGGCATCGGCGGCTACATCATTGCCACTGGTACCGGTATCTTCCGCATCTATAACGACCGGCACTGGCTGACCGACGTCGCAGCAGGTGCCGGCATCGGCATACTCGGGACTAAGGCAGCCTACTGGCTCAATCCCTACCTGAGCCGAAAATTATTTGGGTGTGACAAAAAAAAGACGACCATGCATTTTGCGCCGTTCTATGACGGTACACACACAGGCTGCGTGCTGGCACTGCATTTCTAAAACCTATAAACAACTCTGAACCATGATAAAAAAATATTTACCCCTACTCCTTACCAGTTTCCTATACGCTCAGGAAAACAAAACCGCGCTCAACAGCGTTTATGTCATCGGGAATACCGTTGCATCTACGCAGAGCTCCCCGGCTTTTGAGGCACTTAGCGCTAGGGCCAAAGCAACGACTCCAATGGCTACCGTCCTTGTTATCGGCAATGCCGGATGGGCGCTTTCCCAGGATCATCCAAAAGCTACAGGGGGCCAGGACCCGCTTGCCATGTTCAAAGGTGACTGCAAGGTATACATACTATCCGATGCTTCAAGCTGGGACAAAGGGCTGCAAAGCGTGAAGGCACAACAGGACTATGTTAGTGCCGTATTACATAAGAAAGCGTTTCAGCCGCAGGACGGGTGCCCAATCCAAAAAATTGAAATTAACGACCAACTGGACGTACTGTTGCTCGATTCGCAGTGGGCTCTGATGGACTGGAACGGGATACCCAACCTCAATGACGATTGCGATATCAGGAGCAAAAGCGCTTTTTATACCGAGGTTGAAAGCCAGCTTGTCAAGAGCCAGGATAAAATCGTACTGGTTGCCTGCTATCATCCTGTTATTACCTATGGAAAATATGGCGGTACAATGTCCTTCGGGCTCAACCCGCAGGAAACCGCCAATCGCTACTACAGGGATTACAGCGACAGGATGCTTACCCTGGGCCAACGTTTTAAGAACGTTGTATTCCTTGGCGGCCATGGCTCCGGCCTGCAATATATCCTTGACCACGAAATACCTATTATCGTATGCGGGTCAACGGTTGGAGGCAGGACTTCAAAAGGGCCCGGAACACTTTTCAACAGCGGGGAAGCAGGATTCACCCAGTTGACCTCTTATAGCGACGGGTCGCTTACCCTTGCTTTTTATGGCGAATCCAATGGTTTTGCAGCACCTGTGTATCAGCAGGAACTGGTCACCGCCGAACAGGCGTTACCAAAGACAGATTATAAGGAATACGACTCACCCGAGTTTGTCTACAAATCCATTTATGAACCCGGGGAGCTGGAACACTCTGGTGTTTTTACCGCGGTTTGGGGAAAGCACTACCGGGAAGATTATATAACACCTGTTAAGATAAGGACCGCGCTGCTCGATACGCTTTACGGTGGGTTGACCGTCCTACGTAAAGGTGGGGGCCATCAGACCAACTCCCTGAGGGTAAAAGATAAAAACGGAAAAGAATACTCCATGAGGAATGCCAAAAAGAGTGCCCTGAGATTCATCCAATACTTCCTTTTCAAAACGCAATACCTAAGCCCGGACCTGAACGATACCTTCTTCATTCAGCTGCTCCAGGATTACTGGACAACAGCCAATCCCTACGGGTCGCTGACCATTGGGGAACTCGCCGATGCCATCGCAGTTTACCACGCCAACCCGGAATTGTATTACCTTCCTAAACAAAAGGCGCTCGGGGAGTTCAATGACGACTACGGCGATAAAGTTTATTTTATAGAGGAACAGATCGGTAAAGAACTAGGCAGTGTAAGGAGTTTTGGATACCACAATACCATTATCGGGACAGATGACCTGGTGGAAAAACTGCAGCGTAAAGATAAAGTAGCCATCAATGAAGCCCTTTACATACGCTCCCGTCTCTTTGATAATATACTGGGGGATTTTGACCGCCATTCCGACCAATGGCGCTGGGCGGAGGACCGCCTGGAGGACGGCACATCCCTTTACAGCCCCATACCACGTGATCGTGATCAGGCCTTTTCCGACTTCGACGGTCCGTTACTTGGCATACTTACCACCCTAAGCCCTCCCCTGCGATTTATGCAACGCTACAATGGGCGTTACAAGGCCCTGCGCTGGTTCAATGATGCCGGTGACGACCTGGACAGGCTGGTATTACGAAACGATACCGAGCAGGATTGGGCACGGGAGGCCCGGTTCATACGTGAGCACCTCTCTGACAGTATCATCGATATCGCTTTTTCTAAATTCCCTGAAGGCATAAATACTGAAAAGAAAGAAAGGATCCGCAATGCCCTAAAGGCAAGGATAGACCTTATAGAGACACATTCGCATGACCTTTACAGCTACGTCAAATCATTTGTGATGGTAACCGGAACCGAAAAAGACGACTGGTTTGAGATCGTGCGCCAACCTGGTGGGAAAACAAGCATCAGGGGCTACAGGATCAAAGAAGGCCAAAAAACCACGCTTTTCTGGGATGCTGTATACGATAGCCGCATCACCAAGGAGATCTGGGTATACGGACTAGAGGGCAAGGACATCTTTGAGGTTTCCGGCGAGGGAAACCGCCCGATAAAGATCAAGCTCATCGGAGGGAGGAACAACGATGTCTACTCTATAACCGATACACGTCGGGTGCACCTATATGACCAGCGTTCCAAACCCAACACTTTTTCAAAAGCTGCGCCAAAAACCCTGACAGATAACTACGAAACTGTCAATTACAATTTTATGAGAGGGCGCAGGGATGTCTACCAAACACTTCCGGCAATAGCCTACAACCCGGACGACGGAGCGGCGCTGGGAGCCACATTTACTTATACCAAGAACGACCTGGTACGCAACCCCTTCACAGCACAACACAGCATATCGGGATTATTTTATACCGCTACACAAGGGGTACGCTTTGAGTATCACGGTGAATTCGCCTGTATCCTGCGCAACCTTAACCTAGGGATAAACGCAGGTTATACAACTCCCAATTTCACGGACAACTTTTTCGGGTATGGAAATACCACAGTGAACGATAACGAGTCCATGGACTATAACCGCGTACGCATGAGGAACCGTTGGGTAGAGCCCTCGCTGATCTATAGGGGATACTATGGCAGTCTTTTCCAATTAGGGATCCGCTATGAGAACATAAAAGTGGAAAACACCCAAGACAGGGTTATCGCATCAGCCGGCCTTAACCCCTATGTATTTGAAGGGCAGGATATCTATACCGTGGAATCGCATTACAGTTATGGAAATTTCGATTCCTCTGCATTTCCTGAAAAAGGACTTTCGCTTTCGCTGACCACTGGCTACAAAGCCAACTTCTCTGAAAATAAGGGCTTTGTCTACCTCATTCCCGAGCTTAGGCTTACTACTAAGCTTGACCGTAAGGGCGTCCTTACCTATGCCACCCAGGTCAGGGCACAGCACAACTTCAACAACCAGTTCGAGTTCTACCAGGCAGCATCACTGGGTGACGGCCAGGGTCTTCGCGGTTTCAGGAAAGAACGCTTCAGCGGCAAGACATCGTACTACCAGGATTCCGACCTCAGGCTTTCACTGGGCAGGATCAAAAATCGTGTAGTGCCGCTTACCTTCGGCATCTATGGGGGATTTGATTATGGAAGGGTCTGGCTCGATGGCGAAAACTCACAAAAATGGCATACCTCCCAGGGCGGCGGCCTCTTCTTTACCATAGCCGGGCTGACGACAGCCAATATCGCTTATTTCACAAGCCAGGACGGCGGGCGTCTCAATATCAGGGCCAGGCTTGCCTTTTAATCTTTTTTATCCTAAAAATCTACATTATATACCGCGACAATACATGACCAAAGCATCCAACCCACAGGCAAACCAACGCTATTTCGATCGTGATATCAGCTGGTTATCGTTTAACAGCCGTGTTCTTGATGAGGCCGCCAATCCAGAAGTTCCCCTGATGGAACGCATTCGTTTCCTTTCGATATATTCCTCCAACCTTGACGAGTTCTACCGGGTGAGGATACCTGCCCTGCTCGCCCTGGAAAGAATCAAGAAAAATAAAAAAGGCTTCAGTCCTAAGAATGAGGCCATCCTTAACCAGGCTTACTCCCTTATCCAGCAACAGCAACAGCGCTATGGCCTAATACTATTGGAAGAGGTTATCCCGGCAATGGAACGCCAGGGTGTCGTCCTTCTTTTTGGCAAACCGATACCGGAATTGCTCCAGGATACCCTGCGAACCTACTTTTTTACCAAAGCAGCCGGGTTCATCACCATAAACGACCTCTCTAGAAAGAAATCGGATTTCTTCCCCGAGAATAATAAACTTTATCTCGCCGCACAAATTGTAACACCAAAATCTAAAAAGAAGCTTGTCGCGATCAATGTCCCTTCCGATGTACTACCACGTTTCTATTCGATAAAACATGAGAATACTAATTTCATCATCTTTTTAGAGGATATCCTCAAATATTTCCTGTCTGAAATTTTTCCGGGTTATACCCTTGAGGGCGCCCACAGCTTCAAGGTAACCAGGGACGCAGCGTTGGACCTTGACGACGAGTACAGTGAGGAGGTGGCCGATATCCTGGAAAAGAAGATCACTGCGAGAGATTATGGTATCGCAACGCGATTCCTGCACGATACGGATATGCCGGGGCAGGTGCTGGAGCTCCTTATCGAAAAGCTACAGTTACAGCAGGCCAATGTTATGGAAAGTGCACCGTATCACAATCTAAAAGACCTGGCGAGCCTGCCTTGCAACGGCCTGCCGGAATACACTCCGCAACACAAGATCAACCGGACAGCGTTCGGCAAGGATGAAAGCCTGTTTGAAAAGATAAGGCGAAGCGATATTGCGGTACACCCACCCTACGAGCCCTATGACCAGGTACTTCGCTTTTTCAATGAGGCTTCCCTTCATCCCCAGGTTTGTGAGATTTACGTTACCCTTTATAGGGTAGCCAATGATTCCGTCATCGCCAATGCCCTGATCAATGCCGCGAAAAACGGGAAAGATGTCTTTGTAGTAGTCGAACTCAAAGCACGGTTCGACGAGGCCAATAACCTGAAATGGGCTAAAAAAATGAAAGCTGCCGGTGTTCGGATCGTCTATAGCGTACCCTCCCTTAAGATACATGCTAAGGTTGCCCTTGCGGTATTGGATCATGAGAAAAAAAGGCAGCTTTTTGGTCTTTTGTCTACTGGAAATTTCAATGAGAGCACCGCGCGTTTTTACACCGACCACATCCTTATGACCGCAAACCAAACGCTATTGGAAGAAGCGCATGCCCTATTTACATTCCTGCTTAAAAAGAAAAAAAAAGAAACTTCCGACACCCTGCGTTTCAGGCACCTGCTGGTTGCCCAGTTCGGGCTGCGCGAGAAATTCCTTGCCCTTATCGACCGGGAGATTGCCAACGCCAAGGCAGGCCTTCCCGCTTCCATAACCATTAAAATGAACAATCTGGAGGAGCGTAGCCTTATCGACAAATTATACGAGGCTTCGAGCCACAATGTGAAGGTCAACCTGATCATAAGGAGCATATGCTGCCTTATACCCGATTTGGAGGGGCTCAGTGAGAATATCCGGGTGCGACGCATTGTTGATCGTTATCTGGAGCACGGACGTATCTTCCTGTTTCATAATGGAGGCGACGAAAAGCTATTTATGGGTTCCTCGGATTGGATGAACCGCAATGTGTATCACAGGATCGAGGTCTGTTTTCCTATTACGGATTCCAAAATACAAATGGAAATAAAAAAAATTCTCTCGATACAACTTGAAGAAAATACTAAAACAGTCCTTATAAACACAGAATTAGAAAATATACCAATCAGCAGCGATCGACCCGGTATCGGCTCTCAGGAAGCGATTTACACCTATCTCTATTCTAGAAACTAAAACTCACAACGGAAGTAAAATTCACAGGTTGAAAAGACGTATCCTTAAACGACTTTAATTTAAAACATAAAGATTAAAAAAAACACCCTGATTAAGAGATTCTTACTCTATTCTGACATCCTTATTTTAATTCGATTTATAAATAAATTGCTAGTATATAGCCTTAGTACATACAGAAAGTTTTTTTCCGGGAAGTTCTATTGATAGTCCAAAACTATTTTATAGGCTAATATATTCCGATATAAAAAAAATAAAAGCTACCCTGCTAATCGTACACGGTATGCAGGAACATAGTGGCAGGTATTTGAGCATAGCTGATTTTTTTGCACAATACGGTATTGCCGTCTTAGTTTATGATCAACCAGGACATGGTAAATCTGTTTCCGATAAAAAATACTTTGGTTTCTTCCAAACCATTGATCCTGCCGCAATACTGCTCTCCGGCGCTTTAAAAATGAGCGACCTTTTATTGCAAAAATATCCTAGCTTACCTCATTTTATCCTCGGGCATTCCATGGGCTCATTCATTACGCGTATCGTTCTTCAAAAATCTGAAAACAGGTTTAATGGGGCTGTAATTGTAGGCACAGGCGGTAGGATGTATCTAACATACTTTCTAAAAAAGTATTTTTCTATAGCAAATAACATTGCGCCATACAGCCATACAGTTTTCAATGCCCTATTTGGTTTCATAAACAACTGGAAATTTAGGGCCGAAAGCGACGACTTAAGCTGGCTCAGTGTAAATCCTTTAAATAGGGAATCATTTTCGCAAGATATGTTTTGTGGTATTCCTTTTACAAACAATGGCTATTACGCTTTATTCTCCCTTCACACAAATGCAACTAAAACAAACTGGGCCAAAAATATACCAAAGTCACTTCCTTTGTTGTTTATCAGCGGGCAGGACGACCCCATAGGAGCATTTGGTAAAGGTGTAAAGGAGACTGTTAAAGCCTTAAGAGTTGATGGCTTTAACGATATACAAATGGAACTCTATACGAAGATGAGACACGAAATTTTAAATGAAGAAATAAGGACGGATATCCTTGAGTACATATATAATTGGATGCTTAGTCGCACTAAACTATGACTGGCTGATAGGAAATTGATTTGTCAACACCATCATAAGTAGACGAGAAGAGTCCGTAAGATGTAATCTAAAAAATCCCAATGCAAAAGCAAGATATTGAATCAGTGGCAATTCTGATTTCAGTAAAGTATTTAGAACGCTATGATCTGGCACAGCGTTTTTTAACCAGGCTGATCTTCATTCAAAAGTCCGTGAAATCTACGTTACGCCCTATCGGGTGGCCAATGATTGTATGATCCCGAATGCCCTGATCGATGCGGCTAAAACGGGAAAAGATGTCTTTGTTGTAGCCCCGGCTCAAAGCGCGAATCGGAGAGTCCAACGAGCATTGAAAAGGATACTGGCTCCACCCTATGAAATATCAGAAAATATATAAATAGATTTTTTGTTTGAGATGTGTGATAAATACGTGATCTTTCAAATCAGGTATTTTTACTTGTTTTTTTGATCGCTTTTTTTAATAATTTTAACAAATTTTACCTCTCAATTTTATGCGATATATACCGAATCTCATCCCGAGACATTCAAGGGTTCTGGAAGATTATTTCAAAGTACAGCCTTACGCTGCAAAAAAGAAAAATACTGTTTTGGAAACTTTGGGATGGCTTTTTGGGATCATGTTCCTGCTCAACGCACTGGTACATCTTCTCCATCCGGTCTTGTTTTTCGTGTTGGGCGGATTAGGCTTTCTATTACTGCCACCGGGACACAAATGGATTGAAAAAAAGCTACGGTTCAGCCTGACTACTAAGATCAAAGCGGTAGCGGTTGCAACTCTCTTTATCATCGCTGTCCCTTTAACCAACCATTATAATGAGGTTGATCAGGTAAAAGAAGAAAAGCTCCAATTGCTTGCTAAAAAAGAAGAAGCCAAAAAAAAGGCAGAAGAGCAGGCGGAACAAGAGCGCAAGGATAGCCTTGAATTTTATCTTCAAACCGGTAGAATTGCCCTGAAAAAACAGAACGCAGCACAAGGAGAAGTTGCACTAGCCAAAGCGATGCAATTTGTCGTTGCCGATAGTGAGCGCAAACTGTTGGAAGAAGAAAAGATCTATATTGCAGCGCTCAGATCCCGCGAGCTGATAAAAACGGGCAACTATAAAAAAGCTTTGACCGAATTAAATACCCTGATCGCAAAAAGTCCGGGGAACGATGCGCTATTCTACAGCCGGGCACTTTGTTACAGCAAAACCGGCCAGATGGCTGATGCTGTAAGCGATTGTAAAAAAGCGATGGAACTCGGGAACGAGGAAGCCGATAAACTGCATGAAAAAATTAACCCGATCAGGAAAAGGGTAGCCTATTATGTTACGCGATGTTGTGATGGGAGTACTTCCTACGCAAAAGGGAGAGGAGCCTGCTCCCACCATGGTGGTGTCTGTGATTGGAATGACCCCGTTTATGAGGAATACCGAAAATACGAATAAGGATGAACAAAAATATCTACCAACATGCCCCATTGGCCAGGCAAAGCTTTCTTCAAAGGCTTTTAAGGCAGCATCCCGAAGAAAATGCCATTATCGAAGTGAATAATCTCCTTGCGACAAAACCGGTCGGGATGATCACCAAAATGGAAATAGCTGATATTGAGCAGCGGTATAACATAAGGTTGGAGAGCGCTTTCCGGCTGAACGTTGAGGAATTCTACGCAGTTTACCTCAATCACTGCCTTTTGGACCGAAGGCTTGACGACCAGGAACTTCTGGACCTTAAGCATTTAAAATCCCTGTTTTCGCTAACTGATAAAGCAATAACATACCTGCATGACCAGATAGGCCTTTTAGTATACAAAGCCTCGATGCAGGAAGCGGTAGCTGACGGACGACTTAGCAGTAACGAAAGGTCCTTTTTAGCGCAACTGGAGAACGAGCTTAAGTTACCTGCAGTGCTTGCAGAAAAAATATCTGAGGAGGTTCGCGAGCAATATTTTGCAGACCACGTGGACAATCTCATTAACAATGCCGATTTCTCCCCTGCCGACGAAAAAGAACTTGAAGCTATCGCAAAAAGTCTCAATATTAATATTGACCTTACAGGCAGAAATAAGCAACAATTGAAACAGCTTAAGACGTACTGGGCTTTGGAGAACCTGCCGCTAACAGAATACCAGTCGGAGCTGCCACTGCAAAAAGGGGAAATATGCTATTTTAAAGTAGCAGATGTAAGCTGGTATGAGCTCCGTGGCTCCCAGAAACTTGATGTACATGCGGGTAGAATTACACATAAAGAATTCTATTTGCAAGAACTTTCGAAACAAAAGAGTGCCAACAATAGTGTACTGCGCTTTGTAGATAAGGGTACGGTGTACCTGACTAACAAAAGAATCCTTTTTGATGGGCAGGCCAAGAATTCCAACATCAGGCTTGATGGCGTTGAATTGACAACTCCTTACAAAAACGCAGTGTATATATTGAAAGAAAAAGGCAAAAGTCCTGTACTTCAGTTTGCAAAAAAGGCTGATGTATTCGCTTTGATATTGGAACGATTATTCAAAACTGTTCAACAATAGCGAGCGAACGAACAATTATAATAAATAGGACTACAATTGCATAAATTTATATCAATTTGATACATTAGTAGTATTAATATGCTGACAAGCGCTATGCGAAAAAACAATGTCTGATAAAAGTCATTACGAAATAACTTCCGCTGATAATAAAAGTGTTGGATTTGACTATCAATACTACTATTTTTTACTGCGTCTTCTTGAATTGAGAGATGGAGAAGATATAGGATTGGAAGTGAAAGACGATATCCATATAAAACACAGCTCTGGACAAACTACGCTGCTTCAGCTAAAGCATACCACCCAAAAGTCAGCTGCAGGATCAGCCATAAACTTAACTGAAAGGGATATAGACCTGTGGAAGACACTCAACAATTGGTTGCAGGTTATTAGTGATCCCGTTGAGGGCCGTGGCAAACAAAAGGATAAGCTGGATTTTATCGAAAAAACAGAGTTCGTACTTGTTAGTAATAAATCATCAAACACAACAAATGCTTTTTTCTCTAGACTCGACAATGTAAAAGACCAGAGTCTTACTATTGACGATTTTAAAACCTATTTACAAGATTTACATGATGCTACTACTGATAGCCCTTCGAATAAGGATTTGAGGCAGTATATCTTAAACCTGAGAAGCCAGTCAAACAAAGTATTAGGCTCTTTTTTAAATAAAGTAACTTTTAAACTTGAGGAAGATGGTCTAATAAGTCAAATCAAAGTAAAAGTAAAGGGTTATATGATTGCCCCCGAAAGGATTGACGACGTATACAGCTCGCTGAACAGTAATCTCAGGGACATGATCTATTTCGATGTAAAAGACAGGAAAAAAATAACTCTCACACATCAGGAGTTTTACGACAAATTTAGGGGGTGTTTTGGCAAAATAGGTGAGCTGCCAATACGACGAATGGAATTTACATTGCCCAAAAGTCTCGAAGATCAACCCTTTATTAAACAGCTTATTGCAATTGGAGATCTTGTTGCAACCGACAAGTCTCTTATGGAAGAATACACAAGATTTAAGCTATTGATGTACAATAACCTAGAACTATGGAATAAAAAAGGTGAGCTGACCGAGGAGCAGAAAAAAATCTTTATCGCCAACTGTGTCACGCAATGGAAAAACCTGCATATTAGAAACCATAGGCAAAATAACAGAGCACTTCTGTCCGGGAAAACGAGCGAAGAAATTACCGATGAGTTGAACGCCGCTGCGCAAAGCTGCATCGACACACTGCGGGAAGTTAAATTAGCAATCGAAGACCAGTCTCTCGATATCGAAATTAGCAATGGACAGTTCTATCTTCTCTCTGACCACGACTTAATAGGGTGGCAATTGGACTACCAAAAAATATACAAGTAAAAATGGATTCAAAATATTTATTCAATAATGAGGCCGTTGGCATCATAGCTATGCAGGCAACCATATCAGAATGTCGGGAAATTACTTATGCGAAAGCCATGCTAATCTTACCTTTCTTACTGCATGAGGACACAGTCGCGACTTTAAAACGAAGTAATTCCGTCCAAAGGAGTATTGAGGAAATGATGATCAAAAAAATTGGAAACTTTGCAAATTTTGACGCAAGGTATTATTCTTTGCTTCCAATCTCTTTAAACGTACTGATGATACTAAGGGATATGGGAGCTATAAAAATAAGTAGGGATAAAATTTATCCCACTGTCGAACTTAAAAATTTAGGCACTGCTAACCTGGGAAAAAGAGCAAATAACATCATCGAAGCGACTACCAAGTTGGCACTACTGCTAAATGGCGAAAATGATTCGTCACTTTACCTAAAACTAAGAATCACCCTATGAAGTTTCATGTAAAAAAAATACACCTGTACCTTACCAATAAGGAGGCCCGGGAACTACACTTCCAGCCAAATAAAGTCAACGTTATCACTGGGCGCACAGGAACCGGAAAAACCTCAATAATGACGATTATTGATTATTGCCTTCTTGGGAGCGAATCCAAACTGGTAGAAGAAGCTATCAATGAAAATATTGACTGGTATGGGCTTCTATTTGTCATTAACAGCAAAGAGTTTTTTATTGCACGCAGTAAAATGATATCTGGTGTCCTTTCTGATCAGATTTATTTCTCATCTACTGGCAACATTCCCGCGGAACCATCCGCTAATATAAAAATTGATGAACTCAGGAAAATTCTCGAGACAGAGTTTTCCGTAACCCCGGATTTGGTCGTGCCCTATGGAGGAAAGAAAATTAAAGCAGGTTCAAAAGTCTCATTCCGTTATTTCCTGCTCTTTAATACACAATCGTCGAACATTATCTTAAATCCGAATGTATTTTTTGACTATGATCTTTATGACAGTGAAAAATATAAAGAAGCGCTTGAACGTATTTTCGACCTGGCAATAGGTGTTGATACGGTCGAGAATGTAATCGTAAAAGATAAACTCAAGCAAATTGACAAGGAGATTTCTGCGACCGAAAGAAGGCAGCAAGCCAAACAAAAGGAATTGGGTCTTTTTCACACAAGAATACTTGAGTTAGTGGCTGCTGCTCAGAAACATGAGCTGATTGAAAAATCATTGTTTACAGCTGAAGATGGCTTAGCAAGACTAAAAAATTTGATTCATGAATTTAGAGAGGATACCATTAACACGGATCTCTCTGAACTGGAAAATTTATATAATGACCGTCGCATCCTGGCGCGTCAGATACGTAACCTTAAAAGATTTGATAACGAGGTTTCCAAGTATAAGGAAAATATTACCCAAAATCTCGACAGTCTGAAACCTATAGAATACCTGAATACAAATTATTCGGAAGTGCTATCCATACCCGAAGTCAAGACCTTTATGAATGGCCTTGGCGAGCAGCTCCTTACAATAAAGGATGCAGTTCACAACAAACAGCCATTTGCCACCAAAGCAAGGGAGGAATTAAAGGCTCTTGAGAAAAAATATGATTCACTGGAAGAGGAAATCTCACAATTCCCCACGGAAACTATCGATTTCGAAAATAGTGTTGGCAAGTTTATATTTATTGGAGAACTGAAAGCTAAATTGGAGTTCTATGACCAGGAATGGGAGACAGAAGATTATACACAGTTGCTTAAAAATCTTAATCAGGACAAAGAACAACTTGAAAAGAAATTAACAGAGAATAATGAGCGCCGGGGTATTATGATGGAACTTTTGAATGAGCGATTTCAGTCCTATATATCAGACTGCAAGAGCATAGACAGTTACAATACCTTCAAGGCCTACTTTAACTATACCAGGAAGATACTGCAACTCCGTGAGCCGGATTCTTCCTCTCCTTCAAATATTGGGAGTAGCTCAAATCACATGTTCCTGCATCTTTTCTTCTTTTTAGGCTTACATGAACATTTTATCAGAGAGCAGGTCCCTTACATTCCGAGTTTCTTAGTATTTGATCAGCTAAGTCAGCCCTATTACGAACAGGCAGAGACTGACCAGGATGAGATTGTTGACTCACAAGACAAACAAAAACTTATCAATGCCTTTGGGATGCTCAACGATTTTATTAAACACATAACGGGCAAGCTGGAGTGGGAATTTCAATTTATATTATTGGAGCACGCTCCCAAAGACTATTTTAATCAGGAAAGCTGGGATCATTTTCATGTAGTGGAAGAATTCAGGAACGGCAATGCACTAATAAACATCTAAATTATATTCGTAGCTAAATATCATACGTCCGTAACACATTAGCCTATATTCAATAAATATCCCCACCTTATATTGGTGAGGGATATTTCTCTAATACGACTTAAAATGGAAGATCATCTAACGGCTCTTTAGAGGCTGTAATGGATTCAAAAAAACTTTTCTTAGCATTATTGTTTGCAGCACTAAAGACACTGTCTGACTCTTTGTCCTGATCCTCCTCATCCTCATCCCCTAGATATTCTGTATTGGTTGTTACCTTTACCTTGTCCAGGTCCAGCATTTTATCTTCCTTGTAGAAGCTTACGTCAGCATCAGATAACAATTTATAGAAACTGCTTCTATCTATATAATTGTCTATACTCGTTAGCCATCCTTTCTTTTTCGCCTCGTAGGCAACCAGCCAATGTTCATTAAAAAGATTTTCCTCTACAAGTAGCGATTCCCATAAACTTATATCCAAATTCTCTGGTAAAAATTCTTTATCTCTCAAATCTAGTGCAGTTAGTATTACTATTGAATTACTGTTTTTTGACAGCGCTTGCCCGACACGCTCTGAAAGCGTTATCTTCAATTCCTTTGCTAGCCAAAGGGCCCATACTATTTCAAAATCATTGGTCAAATCACAATGATGAATGATAAATTGTTCTAATGCTTCTTTGATGATGCTGTTATCGATCGGATATTTCTTTTTATCATAACTTATCAAGTTCTGTGCAACATAAGGTATAATCTTAGGCTCCAGCAGGAGAGAGTTTAATAATAAGGATTGCAGGATTTTCCAGTTCTTTTTATTAAATACTGTAAATCTTAATTTAGACATAGCAAACGTAAAAACCATATCGTCAGGGAACTTTCTGCTAAACGCAATCACTGTGTCAAAATAGGCGATCAAATCTGTTCTTTGGAAAGTCCAACGGTTGCGGAACTTATATTCGCGAATTACCCTGAACCATTCATTTTCGATTATCTCGGGTAATTCCTCAACACGCTCTTTACTTTGATTCAGTTCCAGTTCATATTCCTTAAGTGCTTTATGAATGGCCACCCTGCCTTTCTCAAGCTCTCCCAAGCTCTTAAAATAAAGATGGTAATCATCTACGACGCGAACACCTGAAATGGTACCTACTTGATCACAAATGGCTTTATCGATCGAACAAAGAATGATTTCCGATATTATTCTGCTGGTATCAGGGCCTATTGGTATGCCTATAGTTTGCCCATCCTGAATATTTCTGGAATCTTCATCAAGGGCGTTTCCGAAGAACTTACGTTGACGATTAACTTTTGAGAATGGTTTAGTGTGCAGTGCCCAAGGGATGCTGTGAGTATAGATTAAGCTGTAGAATTTTGCAATATCTATTTTAAGCATAAATCTATTTCCCGTAGAGCGGATAATTTTCTCCTTAGTTATATTCTTAAAATTTGGTTTCAATACTGAGCGTAAAGCCCCCTCTTTAACACGTAGCCTTGACAGAGAGATCGTTGATTGGGCGCAATGATCCTCAATAGCCTGCCAATGATCAACTATTACAGTTGCCAGCCTGACATAGTGCAACGGAACCGGGATTCCTAAATTTCTTCTGTATCCTTTAATTTTTGGCACTGAAAAACTTGCCGGCCGACTTGTCTTCTTGTGGCCGGTAGCTAAGTTAAAAGAGCTGAGAGATGCTTGCACTTCTATACTTACTAACTTCAGATCCTCAGATGTAAAAGGTGGAGTCAACTCCTCAGGAAAATAACCTTTTACAAGTAAATCATTTAGTTCCATATTATAGTCTCAATTTTAAAAGGTGATGTTTCGATCCATTTTTTCAAGATAGCTATTTACATTAATGCCAGCTTTGGTAAGTCCTGTCTCTAAAGCAATCATAAGCTGCCCGGCTTCTGTCATAAGGTTTTTGTACATTGTCCCAATCAAAGAGAGTTCCCCTGCAATCCATAATTCTTTTAAGTTTTTGCGCAAATTCGGAATTTCCTGTGCAATCTCTATCCGTAACCGCTGCAATTGTTCTTTCTCTATCTCTTTCAAAAGCTGCAAATAATGCGTTTCGTCCTTGGTCAACTCTTTCTGGGATTCGTTCCAAAGCTTTTCGTATTCGCTCTGCTTCACTTTCAAATCTTGATTGTTCCTGCTCTTTAAGGAATTCAAATCTTCCTGGAGCTGATTCTCTAACGCCTGATAACTCGACGATTTTTGCTTCTGTATCGCTAATTTGGTCTTCAATGACGCTTTGCTCAGCTCTAATTTTTCTTGTAGACTCGCCAATATCGTCGAACTCTCTGATAAATTTTTCAACTTCTCTTCTTCGACTGATAATTGCATCTCTCTTTTTATTATATCGTCCTTCCAGATTTCTTTCTGTAGCTCTAACTTCTTCTTGCGTTGCTCCAAGGCTGAATTGGAATTCGCTTTCGCCCTGCTCAATTGCTGAAATTTCTCCGATATATCGCGTTTCAACTCGTCCTCTATGCTGTTTTCGTAAATTATCCAATTCTGCCCTATTTCTATCTGTAGCTGTTCCAACTCTTGATGACTCCTCTCGCAGGTCTCTCTCAGTTTCCCGGTAATGTTCAGTTCCCAGGCACTTTTCAATCTTTCGTATAAGATTATTAATCTGGCTTTGTCTGCACGCGAAAGATTCTTTGAAAAATCCCATTTGCTCTGCATCAGCTGCTGATATTCCTTCATGATCTCTTCGGGAAAGTTGAATGTAGGTGGTATGTTGTTCGGCATAGTTATAAATCCATCTCGTATTTGTTGTTGTTGCTAAGCTCTCTGCTATATGTTCCGGGGTATCTTTAGGAGGTTTTACCAGTACAAGATCAATCCCAATACTTTTTAGACTTACTTTCATTTCATCACTGACTTTAATTCTCTTTTCAGCAATCGTGACCAAAAGCACTGGTTTTTGCTGAGTGTCAAAAAAAGTAATGTCAGGCCGGTACAATTCAAGACACGACTCGGGAATGTCACGCCCCCAGCGCAGATTCCCATCGAGATCCTCATAAAAATTGAGGTTACCACGGACAGTGTTAGCTTCTACAAATTTTGCATCCTCGATGACAATCTTCGATTTGCCATCTGGGGAATATTTATACAAAACCGGTACTTTGAGCCTTTTTGTTCGGGCCAGTATATCCATTACTAAAAATCGTCGAGCCTGTTCACTACTGTACGTACATTTTCGTGCTATTGAAACATTTGATGCATCATGCCGGAAATAAGGCTTATAGTTCTCGATGGTACGATGTACAGCTACCATTTCTTCACCACATCCTAAACACCAGTAGCCCTTTTTGCCGCGCTCTACCTCAAAGATGTACCGTATCTCATTAGCTTTGTCCTTAGCATAATCATTTCGTTCCACTGATTTTGTCTTCATACTTTTGGTCTTTTATCAAACAGATACTCCTAATAATAAGCAATATGCGTTCTAATAACAATAATACGAAAAAAGCAGTATTAGCTGACAAATAAATTCACCCGCTAAAAAAGTGCTATTTGATCTTCCTAACAATTTGCCGACTCTAAAGCCGCAGGCATAATTCGTAAATTCATAGTGGTATGAGCAAGCACTTTCGGCTAAAGAGTAGAAGAGATTCGTTCCATTTACTTACATTTGTTACTATAATCGGATAAATTCTAATATGAACGATCTAGATCAAATCACCAGAGCCCTTATGGATTTTCGTAACGAAAGAGATTGGGCGCAATTCCATAATCCGAAGGATCTTTCTTTGGCAATTTCAATTGAAGCTGCAGAATTGCTCGAGCTTTTCCTTTGGAAAAAAGCCGAGGAAGCCAATATCGATAAGGTAAAGGATGAATTGGCTGATGTGCTTTCCTTTGCTTTTCTATTAGCGGAGAAATACAATCTTAATGTAAAAGATATCGTGTTGGAAAAAATAGCTAAAAATGCATTAAAATACCCTGTTGATAAAGCAAAGGGAATGGCTAAAAAGTATGATGAGCTATGATCATATACCAGAATACCAAGGCATCATTTATCAGGGATGTATTAACCAATGATATTGATGGCATTATCGATACTTTTTTCAAAAATAATATAGGATATTCGACCACCAAAAATGAGATGAATGCCTGGAAAAATTCCCTGGGCTATATGGATAGGGTACTCAATCATCGAGATATCCCTGAGGATGCTGGAATCGTAATCGAATACCAGATACCTCAGACCTCAAAACGGATTGATTTTATCATCACCGGACAAGGCTCGAATGATGAAAGCTATGCCATATTGATTGAGCTCAAACAGTGGTCTGAGGCCTCTATTACCTCAAAAGATGGCGTGGTGAACACTTTTCTTGGAAAAAACAACAGGGAAGTAAGCCATCCCTCTTATCAAGCTTGGTCCTATGCTGCATTACTGGAAGGCTTCAATGAGGCGGTATACACGGAAAACATCCAGCTGAAGCCTTGTGCCTACCTGCATAACTATACGCCTGATAACGTTATTGATCATCCGTTCTATAGCGACTATACTGCAAAGGCACCGCTCTTTTTAAAACCCGATGCACTGAAGTTGCGCTCGTTCATAAAGTCCTTCATACGTTATGGCGATAAGAAAAAAGTGATGCTCCAGATAGACGGGGGCCGTATCCGGCCTTCCAAAACCCTGGCTGACAGCCTTTCCTCGATGCTGAAGGGAAATGACGAATTCGTAATGATCGACGACCAGAAAGTCGTTTTCGAGACGGCGAGGCAACTGGCGCAGCGGTCAAGCGACAAGAAAAAATATGTCCTGATTGTCGAAGGCGGGCCCGGTACCGGCAAATCCGTTGTAGCTATCAATCTATTGGTAGCTCTGACTAAACTAGGACTCCTATCGCAATATGTAAGCAAAAATTCAGCCCCACGTATTGTCTATGAAACAAAGCTCAAAGGTGCTTTCAAAAAGAGCGAGATTTCAAATTTCTTCAGCGGGTCGGGCTCCTTTACCGCCACAGCTAAGAATATATATGACGCACTTATTGTCGACGAAGCCCACAGGTTGAATGCCAAATCAGGCATGTTCGCCAACCTAGGCGAGAACCAGGTAAAAGAGATAATATATTCTTCTAAATTCAGCATCTTCTTTATCGATGAGAACCAAAAGGTAGCCCTACAGGATATTGGCGAAATCGATGAGATCATCAAGTGGGCGAGCCACTACGATGCCTCCGTGACAAGGATGGAGCTCAGTAGCCAGTTCCGTTGCAACGGATCGGATGGGTATCTCGCCTGGCTTGACCATATGCTACAGATTAGGGAAACCGCCAATACCACGCTTGATTCCCGGGAATACGAATTCCAGGTTTTCGATAATCCTGAAGAAATGCGACGCAATATCTTCGAGAAAAATAAGATCAATAATAAAGCGCGTCTGGTCGCCGGCTATTGCTGGCCATGGAAAAGCAAGAAGGATCCCAATTCTCTTGATATCGAGTTCGCTGAATTCGACTTTGGGATGAAATGGAATCTTGCCACCGATGGCATGACTTGGATCCTCCAGCCCGAATCCGTCCATGAGATAGGTTGCATACATACCTGCCAGGGACTGGAGATGGATTATGTAGGGGTCATCATTGGAAAAGATCTGTTGGTTCGCAATGGCGAGATCATCACCGACCCTGCAATGAGGGCAAGCGACGACAAGACCGTAAGGGGCTTCAAGAAACTGATGAAGGAAGATCCAGAAAAGGCAGCGGCCCTGACTGAAAATATTATCAAAAACACCTATCGAACCCTGATGACAAGGGGAATGAAGGGATGTTATATTTACAGTGTGGATCCAGAAACCAGAGCCTATTTTGAGTCACTGCTTGGATAAATTTCATCCTATCATAACTTAAGATTCTCTCTATTAGTACAAATGGTGCCATTATAATAGCGTTTTCCCTCGACATGATTACTCCTGAATTTGAGAACATTAATATCCCGTCGTATCTACCAGGAATCTTGCTTTTCAGGCTCATTGCGATGAATTAAACGGAAATTACATCTGAGAAAAGTAAATAATGTAGATATTTATATGTTCGAAAATGAGTTAATTAAAAATCGATGCTCGGGCCATTTGCTCGCGATCCTTTTCCAGGCTATTGTTCACATACAACATTGTGGTCTTTATTGTCCTGTGCCCCATAAGTTTGCTTAAAGAATAGGCATTTATTCCATTATTGGCCATTATGGTACCAAATGAATGCCTTGACAGATGAAAGTGTAGGTTGATATCAATAGAACACATTCTTGCTATATCCTTTAAATGCCGATTGGCGACCTGATTGCTGATTAACGGGAACAATGAATCACTGTCCGTAGATGTGTACTTGTTGATGATTGCTGCGCTGCGCTCAAGTAAAGGTATCCTTATTACTGATCCGGTCTTACTTTGCCTTATTTCCAGATAGGATGTATTGACGATGTTGTTCTTGGTCAGGGAGCATACGTCTCCAAAACGCAGGGCTGTATAGCAGCTGAAAAGAAATAGGTCGCGCGTCAGTTCAAGCCCTTTGCTCAGCTTCTTTTCGCCATCAGATATGTGCAAAGATTGTATGGATTTGATCTGCTCTTCCGAAAGGTTAGCATAACGGGATTGTCCTCTTTTTACCTTGAAATAGAAATAAGGGTTCTCCGTGATGATCTTCTTTCTTATGCCGTAATTCAGCACCACGCGCAGCACCTTGTGATGCGTCCCCACACCGCCATCGCCGATCCCTTTCTCCCTCAGAAATGCCTCGAAGCGTACCAAAAAATCCTCATTGATCTTATTAAGCCCTATCGTGCTGTCAAACTCCGTAAGCCTTTGCTTCACCAGCAGATAGTGTTTTTTGGTACTTGGCGCAAGTAGCCTGAATTGGTGCTTATAGCACTCCTCAAGCAGTGAATAAAAATCCCGACGGCCGGCTTTCCCGAAATGGAAACGCACTATAGAAACGGAAATCTCATTATTGGCTGCGAGCTGCTTCCAGAGAAATTCTTCAATGCCCGCAACCTTTTTCCTCAGGATACTATTGCGGATACTTGACCCTGATTCACTAAATATTCCCAGCTTGGAATCCCATTCTTGGACAGTGCCATATACCCCAACCGGGATCTTTGTGCTTCTGCCCCTGATCGATACTATTACATAAACCGGACAGCTACAGTCCTTACGGATCTTATCGGTCCGCAATATGGCCTTTACATTGAAATTTCCCATAAAATAATTAGAAGAGGATTTATAGCCCTTCTATTGTGAAGGTAAAAATAATTTAAGGGAAAGTTCATTAGTGTTATATTAGCGGTATCCTATCATCATTTATTTATGGCACTCCCATCTTCAGGCACCTTGCCGGTTCACAAACTTGCCGCAACCCTCGCAAACACTTCGGCGACGTATAAGTTTTATTGGCTGCTTGCGATAATAGATGCTGTCGAGAACGGATCGTTTGTCATCCCTAAAAAGGAATTGTTCGCAAGAATGATCTCCGGCGCCTGGTATACCGTCAACTATTTCCATGTCTCTTTCGGAAAACAGGATGTGATTCAGGATGCCGTCCTGGAAGTCCTTTCAATCGAAAAACTTAACATCGATATCAAGAGGCAGGATCTCCTTAGGATATTGATAACCTCTGAAAATCCTAAAACGATAAGGGTGCTTAACCATTTCAATAAAAATGTCCCGCATTGGTTCCTATCGCCCTGGTTTAATAAAACAGCAGCTGAAACAGACGGGACATACAAAAAACGGATCTATAGCGAATCACAGCTTTTTAGCAATGAAGTTCCCTATGCGTTATATGATGACCATATTGAAATTAACCCGCTATGGAAAGCCTACCTGCAATCCAACGCTAGGATACTCAAGGATTTTTGCTTTTGGAATCTTGCCCTGTTTCTTCAGACCCGAAATCCCAGCGTCCCGGATATCCCCGGAAAACTCTTTCAGTCTCCGTTCCGGGGCACGTTACAGAATCAGAGAAAACATTACTGGGACATCGTTTTCAAAGAGTTGGGTTCTATTGACTGCATATTCACGAATACCGCTTTAAAGATCGACAGATATGCTCTCGATCATTTTATACCCTATGCCTTTGTCTCGCACAACTTAATCTGGAATTTAGTCCCTATCGATGTGAATTTTAATTCATCGAAAAGCGACCGACTGCCCTTGATGGATGAACATTTTGATAAATTTTATAATCTGCAGAAACTTGCTTTTGATATTATTAAGCATAACAATCCCCAAAATAAGCTGCTCGGGGATTACCTGTCTATTTTCCCGGATATCAGTTCACCGTCCGATTTTGGATAAGACAGATATAAGGAAAGCATCCAGCCGCTTATCACAATTGCGCGCAATAATGGTTTTGAACCCCTAAATTTATAGCAGTTCAATATGGAAAAACAGATTGTAACCCGTCAGCAACTCTATGAGCTCATATGGAGCACGCCGATGAGCCAGCTGGCTAAAAAATATGCACTATCCGATAATGGCTTACGTAAACTCTGCGTAAAATATCATATACCGATACCTAAAAATGGCTACTGGCAGAAAATAAAATACAATAAGCCTGTAAAGCCAGAAAAACTCCCCTCCTATGAACTTGAGCCCGACAAAATCGAATTGGTACTTAGGGAAGAAGGAAAGGACGCAAATTACGATCAGTCACCGTTAATACAGCTTACAAAACAGATACAGAACGATCCTAAAGCTCCCCTTACGGTCCCCGACCATCTTCAAAAGCCTCATCGGCTGATCGCGTCTACACGGCTCTACTGGAATCATAAGAAACAAAGTCAAGGGAACCGGACCGAGAATCCTTATGAACATCTCAGCATACGCGTTCAGCCTGATATGCGTAAACGGTCACTTCGCTTTATGAATGCCCTTATCCGACTGCTGAAATACAGGGGCCATTATATTACAACCAAAGGCTATCAGACCATGGCTGTAATTGATGAGATTGAAATCGATCTGGATCTCAGGCAAGCTTCCAAACGGATACCTCCCGCTTCCGATAAACCTTACGACACCAGCCAATACGTGCCTGTCGATGAGCTTATCCTGAAAGTTGGCCGGTATTCCGGGGAAAAGGAATGGCGTGACGGCAAGAATAAACTGGAAGCGATACTGGCCAAGATCGTAGCCTATCTGGAACTTTATGCCATTCGGGAAAAGGAATCACAAGAGCGCAGCAGGCTATGGCATATAGAATATGAAGAAAAGAAACGCGTTCAGGAAGAGCTCAGGCAAAAACGGGAAATGGAAGCCAAGAAGATGAGAGAACTGATGGATCAGGCTGAACGGTACACTAAAGCGGAACAATTGCGGAAATATATTGCAGCGGTTAGAAATAAGGCTGACCTGGAGAACAGGCTGAATAGTGAAGTACTGGAATGGGAAGAATGGGCTAATGGGAAAGCGGACTGGATAGATCCCTTGGTCAATCGCAAAGATGAACTGCTTGATTGATCAGATCCACTAAGGTCATTATGATTTTCATTTATACAAAATATAATACTGAAGAATGTGACATCAACAAAGCAAATAGAGCCCTTAAACTGATTTTAAAGACCCTGATATCAGTTGCTGTTCCCGTGATGCTGAACTGTTCTTCCCCAGTGAGGCCAAAGCTCTCTGCATTTTCTTCTTGTTTGTAGTGCAACGGCAAAACGCTCGTCCCCGCAAAGTTGCTGCTGTGAATCCTTTTATAGCTTTGGCCAAGCACTGCTTTTACGCCCAATAGGAATGTGCCCACACGAAAAAAAATTAAAAAACTATCATCTATTTCAAGGCGATAACCTCAATGCACAAATAACCCAGATATCAAGTTTAAACCCTAACCCGGAACGAAAATACCCAACTACCAATTAAGAATCCGCACGGACAAAGATAATTCCCATCCATTCAAAAAAGAACCATTAGTAAGCATACAAGTAAAATAAAAACCTTGTGGATAGTACAGGTCAAAATAGAGCTGATTCCCCTAAATGGAAATATCCTCAATAAGCATCTTAAGGTAGTCGACAACAGTTTGTAGCTGGCTGTTTTCCTTTTTAATATGGCTTACGAACATGGCGCCTTCTATTGCCGAGAACATGACTGTGGCGAGTGTCTCAGCACGTACCGAGGCCTTGAATTCTCCTGCGGCTACCCCTGCATAGATAAGGCCGTAAAATCGTGCCTGTATGGCGTTGACAGCGTCAGCAACCCTAGAGGCCAGGACGGGGTTGGTATCGTCGGCTTCGGTCCCGAAATTAAGCAAAGGGCATCCACCGGGATAATTTTCTATAAAGTTTTCAATGTAAAAATCAATGCAGGCAAGAAGTTTTTCTTTAGGTGATTCTTTAGCTGCAAGGGCTTGGTCAAGCCCAGCAGAGATTTCCTTTGCAAAGAACCGGAAACTCTCAAGGCAGATCTCGTCTTTGCTTTCAAAATTAGTATATATACCTCCCTTGGCCAATTTGGTTGCTGCCATAATATCACTGATGGCTGTACCCGCCATACCGTTTTTGTTCAGAAGCGGTGCTGCAGTCTCAATAATGAACTGCCTGGTTCTTTCTCCCTTGGTTTCCATACTACAAATATAAAACCTTTCGGTCTCATTTTCAAACACAATATATATATTTTATTTGCCTGCAGAACCTTATATGGGTTTATGAAGGTTACAACGTCTGATTTAACAGCGTTAATTCAACGTTTATTATTTTAGTTATAAAAAAACAGACCGATAGGTTTGTTTTAAATATCAAACAATATATCTTTGCATCCTATTTCAAACACTATGACAAAATCTGAGTCTACCCGCGATTATATTATCGAAAAGACAGCACCTCTTTTTAATCGAAAAGGGTATTCCGGCACTTCACTATCCGACATTACAAAAAGTACCGGACTGAGTAAAGGCGGCATTTATGGAAATTTCAGCAACAAGGACGAAGTGGCTATGGCCGCTTTTATATATAATGTCAATAAGATTTCTGCCGTCTTTGAAAAAGAGACAGCCGCCCAGGCTACCTATAAGCAAAAGCTACTGGTTTACCCACGGCTGTATGCCCAGGCTTTTGAAAAAATATTCAATTCAGGGGGCTGCCCCATACTGAACACAGCCATTGAGGCAGATGACACCCACCCTGCCCTGCGCCATCAGGCCGGCAAGGCCATACGTACCTGGAAAGAGAAGCTGGTCCATTTTATTGAACAGGGTATAGAAGCCGGTGAATTTAAAGCCAAAGGCATTGATCCTGAAAGGACTGCCCTTGCTATAATATCAACCATTGAAGGCGCTGTTATGATTGCCAAGGTATCTGCCCAGCCCGATTGCCTGCCTTCTGTAATGCTCGTGGTTACCGAGTTTATCAACAGGTTGGAATAAGCCCTCATTTTTTTTTATAAAATATACCGATCGGTATATTTTATAGCTGTATTAATAATAAATGATAACTGGATTTTTAACTTAATTATACCCTTTGGTATACACTTATGAACGCATTTCAAAAGAAAATACTCCTTATCACGGTAATTGCTGCCGCGATTATGGAACTGATTGACATCTCAATCGTAAACGTTGCCCTATCGCACATGAGCGGAAACCTCGGTGCAACACTTGAGGACACCTCATGGGTTATCACCGCATACGCAATTGCCAATGTTATAATCATCCCCATGACTAGTTTCCTGACTACCAACCTGGGGCGACGTAATTATTACATCGGCTCAATTATACTGTTTGTATTCTGTTCCTTTATGTGCGGTAACTCCTCAAATATCTGGGAACTGGTCTTCTTCCGCTTCCTTCAGGGAATTGGCGGTGGCGCCTTATTATCAGTGTCTGCTGCGGTAGTCTATGAGCTGTTCCCAAAAGAGAAACAGGCCACCGCCAGCGCGCTATTTGGCATCGGTGTTTTCATAGGCCCAACCATAGGCCCTACCCTTGGTGGGTATATAACAGAGTTTGCATCATGGCCCTGGATTTTCTTTATCAATGTGCCTATCGGTATCGTAGTAGCTGCTTCCTGCTACTTCCTTTTGGGAGAGCCAGCGATAAAAGGAAGTAAAACTAAGGTGGATTGGTTAGGCATTGCCCTTCTGACCATTGGTATAGGTGCCTTGCAGACCGTCCTTGAAAGGGGGCAAACCGATGACTGGTTCGAGGCACGCTATATCGTGGTGCTATCGGTAATCGCCTTCTTTGCCCTGCTGTTTTTTGTCTATTGGCAGCTGCGTATAGAGAATCCTGTAGTTGACCTTCGCGTACTCAGGAGCAAGGAGCTACTAATTGCTGCCGTGCTGACCTTTATAACCGGTATCGGCATGTTTACCTCCATTTACCTGACCCCTGTACTTGCGCAGCGCCTGCTCTCGTTCTCACCCTCGCAGACCGGTATACTCCTGCTACCGGGCTCCTTTGTAGCCCTGTTCCTTTTGGTAATGTCGGGCAAGGCACTCCAGAAAGGCGTATCCCCGGCCCTGATTATCTTTATCGGCTTTCTGTGCTTTATCTATTTTAATTGGTCCATGTCACAGATCAACCTGGAAACCTCCTCATCGTATATCGCAATAGCCCTGATTTTCCGTGCAGCAGGGATGGCCCTTCTGACCGTCCCCCTGACAACACTCGCAATATCTTCCCTGCAGCCAAAAGACATGCCACAGGGCGCCGCACTCAATAACATGATGCGCCAGCTTGGCGGGTCTTTCGGTATCTCCATATTAAACACCTATATGGCCCGAAGGGTGGCAGCGCACCGCGTAGATATGATAACCGAGATTACACCGACTAATACGATCGCTATGGACCGGCTTAACAATGCGATAAAACTATTTCAGCAGCGTGGTTTTGGCTACAGCGATGCTCGTATAAGGGCACTACAACTGCTAGACAATACCGTACAGCGCCAGTCACATCTGCTGAGCTATATTGATGGTTACCTGTTCATAGGCTTATTTTTCACCCTGGCCCTGCCACTCCTTTTCATAGTAGCCAAAAAAAGGAAAGGCCCGATTGTAATAGCCTCGGCAGACCATTAATCCGAAGGCGGGTTTGTTTAACGCTTCTTTAGGGGACGCAAAATCCCTAAAGAAGCGTTATTAACAAATGTGAATGTTTCCCCTTTGGTATTGCCTGACCTTTGTAGGTAATTAAATACTTGGAAATAATGAAACATATCATCAGCATAGAACATGTCATACTGAAAGTTAATGGCAGTTTTGAGGAATTTACATCAAACCTCGAAGATCTTTTGGGGATATTAAAACCGGCAGACCTCGATTTCCTTCATGGAAACAAAGCCTCCCTGCAAAACATGCTCGAAAGCCTTGGCGGCGAGCAGGAGCTGATACTCTTTAATATCATAGAACACGGGGAACTCCTTCGCCTGGAAGGTATCACAGGCACGAAGGCCAAACAGTACCAGCTGGGCAATCCGCACATGGCTGCCAGAATGACCGCACTGAACATAAGCTCAGGGCTATATGCCCCGCTTCGCATCCTGGTGCACGAAAACGCCCAGGGAAAAGTCCAGATTGAATACGACCTTCCTTCTTCGGTATTCGCACAATTTAATGACCCGCAGATCACCGCCGTATCAAAACTTATGGACAGTAAGCTGGAAAAACTCCTGGCAAGTGCCCAGAGCGCGTAGTTATGTTATGCATTAAGGTACATGTACCATATGGTTTTTTCTACCCATTGTTGTGGTAAAGTGAATCTCCCTGATACTCCTGATGATTGTCTACATACCATTTTACAAAAGCACACTGGGGCTTGACCTTAAGATGGTTTGCCTGTGCATAATCAAGTACAAATTTTGCAAGGTAAGAGCCAATGCCCTGTCCCTGCAGTTGCTCCGGTATTCTTTCGGAAGTAAACGCAATGCCACCTTCAAACAATTCATACGCAATGTAAGATTCCTCCCCCTCTGAGCTTATCTCAAAGCGCTTTTGCGCTGTATTGTGGTGGACCGTGTAAATCATTTGTTATTGGTCTTTAAGGTAGTGTTTTTTTATATCCAATTTTTTAATCCTGGAGTTCAGCGTTGAAATAGGAAGGCCCAGCACATTGGCTGCCCCGTCCACCCCTGCAATCTTTCCTTTACAGGATTTCAGGACTTTTACAATATGGTCACGCTCATTTTCTTCGATAGTCTTAAAGCGCAATAACGATTCTTCACTCCCTTCAGCCTGTCCCGGGATACCAGGCAGGTTGACATTGCTGATGCAGCTGCCGTTGCTAAGGAGTATACTCCTCTCAATCATATGTTCCAGTTCCCTTACATTGCCCGGCCACTGGTAAGCCATAAGCTGCTTTAACGCCATACTGGAGATCTTAACGATTTCTTTTTTTGTGTTTTTGGAATGTTTCTGCAAAAAATGGGAAACCAGAAAAGGTATATCTTCAATACGCTCGCGTAACGGTGGGAGCACTATAGGAAATACATCAAGGCGGAAATATAGGTCGCTCCTGAAATTACCTGCAGCTACCTCTTTCTTTAGGTCGCGGTTGGTAGCCGCAATAATACGGACATCGGTTTTGATCACTGACCTTCCCCCAACACGCTCAATTTCCTTCTCCTGGATGGCACGCAAAAGCTTTACCTGCAAATCCAAAGGCAATTCGCCTACCTCATCTAAAAACAGGGTACTCTTATTTGCAAGTTCAAATTTGCCTATCCTACGGTCTGTGGCGCCGGTAAAACTTCCCTTCTCATGGCCGAAGAGCTCACTTTCAATAAGGTTGGCAGGCAGGGCGGCGCAGTTTACCTTTACCATCACCTTATCCTTCCTTCCCGAGCTGTTATGTATCGCCCTGGCGATAAGCTCCTTCCCGGTTCCGGTCTCTCCAAGGATAAGCACTGTACTTTCTGACTCCGATACCTGCGATACCAGCCGGAATACCTCATTCATTGCCTGGCTGTCACCAATGATCTCACTGTAATTATGGGTGGTAGAAATCTCCTCCTGGAGGTAAAGGTTCTCCACCTCAAGCTGTTGCTTGTACCTGGTTATCTCCTCAATCTGTGCCTCAATTTTTTCATTGGCAACAATATTGGCAATCGCTATGGAGAGCTGCGCCCCAATACCGGAGAGCAGGTTGACATAATTTTGGCTAAGGCTGTTTTTGCTCTTCAGTACCAACAGCAATATGCCGGTCTTTACCTCTCCTGTTCCAAGGGCTACATATACAACCTCGCGCATACCGCAGTCGTAGTATTTTTTAAGGTACGAAGCGGTACCTTTTTGTTGGGCAAGTACCTCCAGGTCAAAGACGAGCGGCGTATCGGATTGCAGCAATTGCGCTTCAAAATCTTTGTCGATAAAGCAGCCAAGGGCAACATCGTCATAGTCCATAACCGAACTACACCCTGAACTGGGATCCCTCAGATAAGGGGAATAAGAACCCGTATCCTCATTTTTGATGCAGGCCAGAAGGTCCCCGACAGGCAGGAGTTTTTTGAGCTTTTCGTTGATAACCCGCTGCAGGTCATTCTTATTACGTATGGCTGCCATGGCACTGTTAAGCTCAAGGAGGATCGATTTCTCATTTTCCCTATGAAGCATTTGTTCCGCAGCATAGATATTGCCGGCAGCACCCGAGAGCTGGTAGGCCATACTGGCAATAAGATCGAAATACCGCTCAAAATAAAAATCTGTCTCTTTTGAAAATAAGAAAAGGATGCCTGCAGGCTCGGTGACATGGAATATCTGTGCAGCTGCGACTTTTTTAATTCCCTGCTCCGACCAGCGTAACACACACTCAGGACGTCCCGGTCTCTCAAGGGCCTTATCAACAGCAAATTCAATAGTTTTATGCTCTGCAAACAAAAGGTTCAGGAATGTTTTATTGGCAGTGTTGGGGTCTGTAGTATCCGATGGTAAAAAAACCGCGGTATCCCGGTCCGAATCCGCAGGGAAAAAGATCTGTTCCCTTGTATCAGTCCATAATATCAACGCCTGCGAAAAAAAATTAAGTTCATGGAAATGGGCACCCAGCATTCCTGTAAGGTCACTTTTGCTCCTGATACCCGCAAGGCTGTTGCCCAGTTTTAGTAGAAACTCTTTCTCAAAATCCCTTTTCTGAATTTCCTCATTCGCCAGTATATTAAGCATTACTGCCGAGAGTTGCTGGGCTATGGAAAAAAACAGCTCGTGCCTCTCCTTTGGAAATGCCGACTTATCTTTTGAATAGAAATAAATGACACCACTAACAGCATTATCCACCTCAATAGGCACAGTAAGCAGCTTCTGCATGCCATTATCATTGAAAACTGTAATATAGGGAGGTACCTCTCCGCCTTCCCTCTCAAATATTTCATTGAAGTCCCACGCCAGTGGATGCCCCGCAATGAGGGTGGCATCGGCAATGCCATCATCAGAGGAACAGGTACCGCCTTTTAGCAGGTACTGGTACTGGGGGCGCACACTGCGCTCGCCTTCAAAATACTTGATGACCGCCATAAGGCGTGCCTTTTGCTTAAAGGCAAGCATAAAGACCATATCACTGAACCCGAAAAGCGTTTTGAGATCCTGCTCTACAAAAGCATCCAGCGATGGCCTGCTCCTGACATAGATTAATTTTTTAGCGACAGACAACAGGACCTCCCTGTCACTTGCCATGCCAGAGCCGGTTGCAAAAACCAAATCTGTATTGCTATTTGCAACTAAATCCGGATTTTTTTGCTGTTCATTATTATTTGCTGAAGTAGTGCTTACATCCATGGGCTGGTTACGGATATTTGTGTTTTATAGCTTAAAGTAAACCTTTTATCGATTAAAGATACGGAATTATAAACATATTTCTAGGAAAAATCAATTCTAAATATCGCTATAACCCCCGGCATTCCAAAGGGACGGTTTTAAAAATTTCATAAACAATGAATTGCATTTTACAATATAATTTGACACCTAAGCATTATGGATTTATTAACAATACGCTACTCCCGGAAATTTTGGCAGGCTGGCTTATAATTGCTAGATTTGGATTTTAATGAAAAAGGCAGGCTGCCTTTAAATTGTGATTATGAAAGAGATTATTGCACGCTCAGAATGTCCTTTGAGTTATTCCCTAGATTTATTTGGTGACAGGTGGACCCTGTTGGTCCTTAGGGACATGATTTTTTTTGGCAAATGCTCTTACAGCGACTTCCTTAACTCCTACGAGAAGATAGCAAGCAATATCCTTACCGACCGACTATCGGCTCTCCATGCTAACGGGTTTGTTACCAAACACACCTCACCTTCCAAAAAATCAAAATTTCTTTACACCCTTACCGACAAGGCCATAGCATTAATACCCGCCATAACAGAAATTATTCTCTGGGGAGACGAGCATACACCATTTAGGATGCCACAGCTCCTGGGTGAAATGCTCAAAAAAAATAAACACAAAACCCTGGCATCACTGGCAATAAAACTTAAAAGGGAGAGAGATCTGTTATTTGAACAGCAGCTGTCATAGCCCATACCCGCTCACATCAATCCCCAAAATGCGATACTGTTCCATCCTTGGCAGGTAGGCTGTAGATGAGCAGTGCCAAGAAAACCAGTACCAGTAATTCTGCCCAGCCGGCATACCGGAAAGCTTTTTGGTAGGACCATAACATGTCGCTGTTTTCCAGCGCCGAAAAAAATAACCCACCTATAAGGGAAACCCCCACTGCCGAAGAGGTCTGCTGAAATGTAGAATAAAGGCCCGATGCTGCCCCGGCGAACCGTCCCGGAACGCTCTGCAATGTGATATTTAAAATAGTAGTGATCAGTATCCCGGTCCCTACCCCATGAAGCACCAGCAAGGCGCCTATGGTTGGGAGTTCAGTAGCCGGCTTTGTAAATAAAAGAACCTGGAGCAAAATGGAAGCAAACAGCACTCCTACACCACAAAAGGCCACAGCCTTTCCATACCTGTTAAAAAGCTTTCCCGCGTAAAGGTTGGTAACCGTACTTCCGATGCCAAAGAGTATAAACAGCCTGCCCACCAAAAAAGCATTCAGGTGATACCCATTCTGGAAAAGTAGTGTGCTTATCATAAGATAGGAGTTATGCACCATAAAAAGACAAAAGACACACAGAAGGCCAGTGTTAAAATCCCTGAAGGCAAACAATGCCGTATCCACCAGCACCCCTTTACCCAGGATTTTACTGCGCCTCTGCTGCCTTATAAAAAAAATCAGAAGCGGCACCGAGCACAGAAGCAGCAACCAGCTCCACCACGGCCACCCCTTTTCCCTGCCGATGACAAGGGGAACAATAAGGCCAGCCAATGCTAAAAGTAAAAGGGCAACACCGGAAAAATCAAATTTTTTGGAACTGTCCGTTGCGGTTTCGTCCAGGTAAAACCAAGCCAGGGCAACCGATAAAGTGCCAATGGGAAGGTTTATAAAAAATATAAGGCGCCATCCGGCGATAAAAAAATGAAAGTAGGTCAGGTATCCTCCAAGAAACTGACCCAGGATACTTGCAAGGCCAAGAGTAACTCCGAAATAGCCTACCGCCCTGGCACGGTCTTTTGCCTGGGGGAACAACAGCTGTATGTAGGATATGGTTTGGGGGACCATAAAAGCAGCGCTCATACCCTGAAAAAACCTTGCTGTTATAAGTTCCGCCGCATTATGCGAAAAACCGCACCAACAGGAGGCAGCAGTAAAAAATGCCATCCCATATGTAAATACCTTCTTTCTTCCGAAATGGTCACCAAACCTGCCCCCCGTAATCAGAAAGGTTGCGTAACCTAGTAGATAGCTTGCAATAACAAGCTGCACCTGCGCCTCAGAGGCATTTACCCCTGTCTTAATTACGGGTATTGCTACATTAATGATGAAAACATCTATGACAGAGAGCAGCGGCGCGGTCAAAACTATAAATAGCGCAGGCCAGGAATTGTCTGTTGCTTTCATACAGGGATTAGATTAAGATGTGAGAAGCATAAATTTTCGAGTCCCGCTGGGGAAATGTAAAACAGTCCGGCAAAAGGCTCTCATCGGTAACACGCACAAAGCCGTTACGCTCAAGGAATGCCTGCGCGGCAGCAGCAATATCCGGGGCCCAAACAAAAATCATCCTGTAATCCGATATTTTGGCGTACATAAGAAACTGTCGGTACAGATGGTGGGCTATCCTGCTTTGGGTACCCCTGTGGTGGGGAACAACAAACAAATGACGCATTGCCACAACGTCCCTGCTGATTCGCTGCAGGCCTATAATCCCGGCAATCTCCCCATTGTAGCGCGCAATCCAAAATCCTCCCTTATCGTAAAACTCTTCAAGCATATACAGATCCGGCTGCTCGTGGGGCTGAAACCCGAGCCCGAATTCGCCATTGGCGATACCCAGCACAAATTCCCTGACCTGGATGGTATCTTCTTCGTATAGCTTTTTAATACTCAGCATAAAGCGGGTCTGTTTAACAAATTGGTTATACAATATAGATGCATTTAATGTGCCATTCCGTAAAACACTAGCATTTAAACGCATACGCTTTTACTAGATGTATTTTAAAATTGATATATGGCATATTAGCAATGGTACTAACCAAATATCGATAGTTAGACTAATATCCATCTAAAAAGATTTATTAACATATGTGAATGCATTTCACTGAAAACAGACTGAAATTTGTAATAGAATTTTGGCGCAATAGTTACGATAAGGCAACTATATGTTTGGTTTGATTTATTTGTCCATATATCGCATTATGAGAGAATTAAATGCGATATTAAGCACTTATCTTTCAGACCATAAATAATTAAATACTTAAATATCAATAAGTTAAACAGTGGCATTATAAATGCATAAATAGTTAAGAGTTGCTAGGGATAGTTTTTTTGCCAGAACAGTCAGATCGCAGGCTTTTTAGCAATTAGAGAGGTAGTGCTAAATTATATGCTGATAAATTGTTTTTCGAACACTGTTCGATTATCTTTGCGGTATAATTTTATAACTATGTCTATAGCAGAAAGGAAAATAAAAGAGAAGGAGAATATGCGTAAGCTTATCCTTGACGGTGCGCGCCGCGTATTTTTAGAAAAGGGCTATGAGCAGACAAGCATCCGGAACATAGCTGAGGCTATAAATTATAGTCCAAGCAGCATCTACTTCTATTTTAAGGAGAAGGGCGAAATATTCCATGAGTTGCATGAGGAAGGCTTCAGGTTACTGCTTGGCAATATGCAGGTACTTGAGCATGTTAGTGACCCTTTCGAGCATCTTAAAGCCATGGGAAAAGTATTTCTGGATTTTGCAATGCATAACAAGGATTTTTATAATTTGATGTTCATTGTCGATGAGCCCTTAAAAAAGAAAGATGGGGATGACCCCTGGAGGATGGGAATCAGGACGCTTGATTATTTAATCAGCGTTGTCAGCCAGTGTAAGGAGACCGGAAGGTTTAAAGGAATGAACGCTGATGATCTCTCTTTTACGATACTCTCATCGCTGCATGGTATGAGCGCTCTATTTTGCAAGGACCGCACCAGTACCTTTACCGGGAAAACGTCAGAGCAGCTGATTTGGGATGGGTATAAAAGTTTAATTTTTATGTTAGAAAAGCTATAGGCTTTTTTTGACCTTTTATTGAACACTGTTCAAAATTAATACATTAATCTAAAATAAACAATTTGTAATGAAAAAACTCCAATATATAGAAGTCCTGCTGATGTTACTGCTGACGCAGCTTGCCAGTGCACAGGGTGCGTTGGATACCTACATCACAGAAGGGTTTGGGAGCAATCAAAGCCTGAAGGAGCAGGATTTCCTGCTCGAGAGAAGCGTCTATGCGTTAAAAGAAGCCAAAAGCATGTTTCTGCCTACTGTCAGTTTCTCCACTAATTACACTAAAGCTGACGGCGGCCGTACCATAGATGTGCCTACTGGAGACCTGTTAAATAGGGCTTACAGTACACTGAACGCCCTGACGGGAACCAATAACTTCCCACAACTCCAAAACCAGCACATCCAGCTTAACCCCGATAACTTCTATGATGCCAAATTCAGGACCAGCCTACCCCTTCTTAATGCGGAGCTGATCTACAATAAGCGTATCAAAACCCAGCAGGTAGACCTCCAGAAAACCGAAGTCCTCTTATACAAGCGCGAGCTTGTCAGGGAAATAAAAAAAGCATACTACCAGTATGCCAAGGCAGAAAATGCCATCAGGATTTACCAGACTTCAATGGCACTTGTTAAAGAGAATAACCGTATTAATACCGCGCTCTTTAAAAATGAAAAGGTAAACCGGACGGCAGTGATACGCAGTGAGAATGAAGTATCAAAAATCAATGCCCAGCTAATTACCGCCCAGCAGAATAGCAAGTCAGCACAGTCCTATTTTAATTTTCTACTCAACAAACCCCTTACCGACAGCATCTATCTGGATGCGATCTCCACCCTACCCGATCAGTTACCGCATCAGGGCTCGGTCAGCGGCCGTGAAGAACTCTCAAAAATAAAATTGGCCATGGCCATTAACGAGAATACCGAAGGCCTTGCAAAATCCTATTTAATCCCTAAAATCGGCACCTTTATCGATCTGGGCTCACAGGCATTTGACTTCCGCTTTGACAGCCAGAGCAGGTATTATCTCTTCGGGGTAAATCTGGAATGGAACCTATTTGCCTCAGGCAGGAATATTTACAAGCGAAAACAAGTACAGGCGTATCAGGGTAGCCTTGCTGCAGAAAACACCTACGTGGAATCCCAGCTTAAGACTCAACTGTCTATTGCTGCAAATGATTTCAACAGTGCCGTTGCCCAGTATGATGCCGCCCAGCAACAGCTCAAAACAACAGACCTCTATTATCGTGACGAGCTTAGGCTCTACAAAGAAGGACAAGCCATCTACATTGAATTGCTCGATGCACAGAACCAGCTCATAAATGCCCGCCTGGAATCCAACAATGCACTTTTTGACACCTGGATCAGGTATGCCGATATTGAACGCGCCTCAGCAAGCTTTAATTTAAATTAATCAAAAGACAAGATAATGAAACTAAATACAATTTCCCTTACCGCCTTTGGCTTAATACTGCTGCTAACAGCATGCGCCCACGAGCCAAAAAATAATTCCAAGGCCCTCAATACTGATCTCATACCCGTGAGGACATTAACTATCGGGTCAGCACAAAATACAGCTGATATATCGGCTACAGGCCTTGTGACTACAGAAGATGAAGCCAGTTATGCCTTTAAAATTGGTGGTGTGATTGACAACATTTATGTTGAGGAAGGCCAGTTCTTTAAAAAAGGTAAACTGCTCGCAACGCTCAACAATACCGAAATCAGTGCCAGCCTGGACCAGGCAAACCTTAACGTCGAAAAAGCCAAAAGGGATTACACCCGTACCGTAAACCTGTACAAGGACAGTGTTTATTCCCTGGAGCAGATGCAGGATGCAAAGACCAAACTCGACCTTTCCCTCAAAGCCAGGCAGGGTGTGGCCTTCAATGCCCGCTATTCCAGCATATATGCCAGCAGTGACGGTGTTGTAAATAAAAAGATAGCCAACACGGGCGAAGTAATTGCTGCAGGCGCCCCCGTATTGGCTATCAATGCCACCAATGGCAGCGGGAACTACATCCTTAAGGTAGGTGTTACCGATAAAGAGTGGGTCTATATACAGACCGGGCAACACGCAAAGGTTATACTGGATGGCTTCCCCGGCGATACGATCACAGCCGCTGTTTCAAAAAAATCGCAGGTTGCCCAAAACGGTGACGGATCATTCCAGATAGAGCTGCTCCTTAACCTGAAAAAAGCAAAACCTGCAATCGGGATGTTCGGCAAAGCGTACATAAAAGCACTAAACAGCACAACCGATACCGTAATACCTTATGATGCCTTGGTGGAGGCAGACGGCGATAAAGCCTTTGTCTTTACACTGACCAGCCAGGGGAAAGTAAAAAGGGTGCCTATCACCATTTCAGGCTTCAATAACAATCAGGTGTATGTGAAAAGCGGGCTGGAGGGCATACAACAGATTATCGTCTCCAACAGTGCCTTTTTGAATGAACAGTCACAAGTTAAAGTCATTAAATAAAACCAGCCATGAAAATCACGAATTACGCGGTAAAAAATTACCAGTTCACACTTATCATGTTTGCAATGGTTGCTGCTGTAGGACTGGCAACGCTATTCACTATGCCGCGTGCGGAAGACCCGGCGCTGCACCCACCGTCCTATGTGGTCACCGTCATCTATCCGGGTACAAGCCCTAAAGAAATGGAGGAGACAGTTGTAAAACCCCTTGAAAAGAAGATATACCAGCTTGAGAATATCAGCAAAGTGCTTACCACAATAAAAAATGGACTTGCTGTGTTGCAGATTGATTTCAAATACGGGGTTGATGTTGAGAACAAATACCAGGAACTGTCCACAGAAGTGAACGCCCTTAAGGGCAGCGAGCTTCCAAGGGATATATATTCCATCCAGATCAAAAAAGTGAATTCAAGCGATGTCAACGTATTGCAGATAGCCCTGGTTTCCCAAAATGCCTCGGCAAAGGTAATGTGTGACGTGGCGGACGATCTGAAATCCAGGCTCGAAAAAATAACCGAACTCAAAAATGTCGAATACGCCGGGGCACCGGAACAAGAAATCCGTGTTGACCTCCAATTTGACAAGCTTGCACGCCTTAATATACCCCTGACTGCCGTAACCGGCAGTGTGCAGAGTGAAGGTGCCGACATCTCCGGCGGTAATCTTAATATGGGCGACAAATCCTTTAATGTGAAGACTACCGGTAAATACCGGGATGCCCAGGATGTGGCTAATACCGTAATATATAACGCAGGCGGAAAAATAACCTATTTGAAGGATGTTGCGCAGGTTGGTTTTAAAAACGAGGTAGAAAAGCATTATGTGAGGCTCAATGGCCTTCGCAGTGTATTGGTCAGTGCAGCAATGAAAGAAAACCTGAATATTGCCAGTGTTGAGAAGAAATACCTTCCCATAATTAGCGAATTTGAAAAAACATTGCCGGCCAATATCAAAATGGTCAAAAATTTTGACCAGGGAAAACTTATCGCAAACCGTCTGAATAAATTAGGGGAAGATTTTGCCCTTGCAATATTACTTGTGCTGATCACACTCTTACCCCTTGGGACCCGTTCTTCTATTATTGTAATGATTACCATACCTGTTAGCCTTGCCCTGGGCCTTATCATTCTGAATGCTTTCGGTTATTCGTTAAACCAGCTGAGCATCGTCGGGCTTGTTGTGGCCCTTGGCCTGTTGGTAGATGATAGCATTGTAGTGGTGGAAAACATTGAAAGGTGGCTCAGGGAAGGCTATTCCAAAAAAGAGGCCGTCCTGAAAGGTACAGCCCAGATCGGTGTTGCTGTCCTTGGATGTACCGCTACACTTATCATCGCATTTCTCCCGCTGGCATTTCTTCCCGATAAAGCCGGGGAATTTATTAAAAGCCTTCCTATTGCTATTATGGGCAGCGTCTTCGGATCGCTTATCGTAGCCCTTACCCTTGTCCCATTTCTTGCAAGCCGTATACTGGTAAAACCGAAAAACGAACACGGAAATATATTCCTGAGGACCCTGCAAAAGTTTATTAACTTCTACGGGGGTATTATGACCCATGCCCTGCACAAACCATTACTAACTTTATTTATCGCAATCGGCGTGAGCGGGACAGCCATACTATTGTTTCCCGCAGTAGGATTTAAACTTTTCCCCGCATCTGAAAAAGCAATGTTCCTGGTCAACCTCAACATGCCCCTTCAGACCAGCCTGCCCGAGAGCAACCGAATTACAAAAAAGGTTGAATCCATATTAGCGGGGTATCCTGAAATTAAATATTACACCAGCAACGTTGGTAAGGGGAATCCCCAGATTTACTACAACATCCGCCAACAGGACCAGCAGACTGATTTTGCTCAAATCCTTATACAGATGGATGAGGAAGCAAGGCCATCCGAAAAAACGGTTCTGATTGAAAAACTGCGCAAAAAACTTGCTGACTTCCCCTATGCCAGGGCAGAGGTAAACGACTTTGAGCAGGGTCCTCCAATTGAAGCCCCAATATCCATACGCGTTTTCGGTGAAAATATGGATTCTATCCGGGCACTTTCTTCCCAGGTCGAAAAAATCCTGCGCTCTAATCCGGGAACAACCTATGTTACTAACGAACTGAATGTTTACAAGACCGATATCAGGGTAGATCTCAACAGGGACAAGGCAAGGACACTGGGAATCCAGAGTGGCGAGGTAGACAAGACCGTAAGGATGGCCGTAGCCGGGCTCGAGTTGGCACAATACATAGATGAGAAGGGCGATAGCCGTAAGGTCATCGTAAGTGCACCATCCCAAAAATTCGCTACCATCGATGCCCTTGACAATATGTTTGTCAACACCTCCGGGGGGACACCTGTGGCATTGAGCCAAATAGCCCAGGTGAATTTTGAAACATCACCTACAGCCATCAACCACTTCAATAAAAGCCGCTTTGCCAAAGTCAACGCCTTCACCAAAAGTGGGGTACTCGCCAATTCGGTACTAAAGGAAATTGTACCGAAGATCAAGTCCCTTAAAATGCCTAAAGGCTATTACTATAAACTCTCCGGCGAAGCGGAGTCGGAAGGTGATTCCCTGGGCGGAAACTTTATTACTGTGATTATCATGAGTACCTTCCTGTTCATTGCCGCGCTGATACTGCAATTCAAAAACTTCAGGGGAATCCTTATCGTACTTTCGGTAATTCCACTGGGCCTGGTAGGGGGTATCGTATTACTCTACCTTACCGGCAACCATATGGGTCTTGTAACAATAATCGGATTCATCGGGCTCTCAGGTATTGAGGTCAAGAATTCCCTGTTGCTAGTCGACTTTACCAATCAGCTGCGGCGCGAGGGCATGCCTTTGGAAGAAGCCATCATCCATGCCGGGGAAACAAGGTTCCTGCCCGTGGTGCTGACCTCCCTGACCGCTATTTTTGGCCTGATCCCAATTGCCCTTAACCCTAACCCTAATATCTCACCACTGGCTATCGTACTTATCGGGGGGCTTATCACCTCTACCCTGCTCTCCCGTATCCTGACGCCAGTGATGTACAAGCTTATACCTCCCGCTATAGCGGCAGAAGAGACTACAACATCTTAATAAATTAATAGTAATACATTAAATATCGAAATCATGAATAACAAAGTTTTAGTAACCGGTGCAACCGGTAATACTGGCGGTTACGCTGTTAAATACCTATTGAAAAATAATGTCCCGGTAAGGGCCCTGGTCCATTCACTTGATGAGCGCTCCGATGCCCTTGCGGCGAAAGGTGTTGAAATAATTCAAGGTGACTTGTCTGACCTGGAATCAGTAACTGCAGCCATGGAAGGTATCGCAAGTGCCTTTTTTGTCTACCCTATCCTAAAACCCGGTATCATCGAGGCCACCGCTTATTTTGCACAGGCAGCCCTTGAGAAGGGTGTTGGCAGCATCATAAACCTTTCACAGTTTGGTGCCCACCGCCATGTCAGGAGCCACGGTGCGAAAAATCACTGGATTGCCGAGCGCATTCTGGACCGTAGCGGCGTTCCTGTTACCCACGTACGCCCAACACTGTTTGCCGAATGGTTCATGTACCAGGCTATGATGATCAGGACCCAAAGCAAATTTTTCCTTCCCTTCGGACAGGCGGGCTTTGCCCCTATTGCCACAGAGGATATTGGCCATGTTGTGGCATCACTTTTAGCTGACCCCGCGCCGCACGCCGGTAAAAGCTATGACCTTTTCGGCCCCAAAATCCTGAACATGGCAGAAGTAGCGGAAATTTTCTCTGGTGTACTGGGAAGGGATATCACCTATGTGCCGATCGACACCGACACTTTTGTTGATATCGTTAAGAAGTTCCTTAACCCTGACCCTTATTTTATCCAGCACGTAACTTCCCTTGGACTGGACCTTAAAGAAGGCCGTGCTGCAGGGATGAATGACCTTGTAGAAACCCTGACAGGTCAAAAACCAATGGAGATCGCCGAATTTGTCGAAAAACACAGGTCTGCTTTTGAATAAACCGAAGAAGGCCTGTCACATGCAACACTAACAGGGCCACCCCTGCCCTGAAACCGGGGGTGATCCAATCCTTTTACCCGAAAAATTATGAACCCATACCTGGAAGTATTAGAAAATAACCGTAAAGTGCTCCTTGAGTGCACGAAAGGCCTGAGCACTGAGCAATACAATACCATACCCCTGGGCCATAACAATAATATCATTTGGAACATGGCACATAACCTTGTGGTCAGCGAAAGCATGCTCTATAGAAACACAGACCTTATCCCCCCGGAGCATGCTTTTGATACAGCCCTTTTCAGAAGGGGCACAAGGCCTGTAGCCCCGGTAAGTAAAGAAGATATCTCCCGTATACGTGAAGCCCTGCTGCTAACAGGAATGGTTTTCGAAAAAGCAATTGGTGTGCAAACTTTATCCCAGGCTCAGATTGAAGTCGCAGGCTATCCTGTGCCGGAAGACAAATTACAATTTCTGTTATTTCATGAGAATATGCACTACCAGACTATTGGTGTATTACTGGGTAAGGTATGAATGTGCTTCCGATTTAAAAGGCGATGCCAGGGTGGTATCGCTAAACTACGTTTAATACTATAAAATAATAATCATGGAAAAAAAAGTTTTAATAACAGGCGCTACAGGAGTCACCGGCAAACACGCTATTGCCCGTCTCCTTGAGCTGAATATACCCGTAAGGGCACTTGTCCACAGCATTGATGAGCGCTCCGCCGCCCTTGAGGCGCAGGGTGTGGAAGTAGTTGCCGGGGACCTTTCCGATTTCAACCGTATCGGGGAGGTATTACAGGATATAAGGGCTGCCTATTACCTGTTCCCAATACAGGTTCCCGGCATAATTGAGTCTACGGCTTATTTCGCTCAGGCAGCCCTTGAGAATGGTGTCGAGCATATCGTGAATATGTCACAGGTACCGGCCAGGCGCACCTCTATAAGCCACGGCTCGCAAAATCATTGGGTGGCCGAACGTGTATTTGATCATTTCGGTGTTCCGGTAACCCACCTGAAGCCAACATTTTTTGCTGAATGGCTACTCTATGCCGTACGATCCATCAAGACAAGGAATGCCCTTATATACCCTTTCGGGGAAGTAGCCTATGCTCCCATTACAGGGGAAGACCAGGGGCGCGTAATAGCCTCTATCCTGGCCAATCCCGAGCCGCACGCAGGCAAGACCTACCCGCTTTATGGCCTTGAGGAACTTACCCAGCACCAGATTGCTGAAATGGTATCAGAGGTAATCGGAAGAAAGATCACTTACGAGCCTGTAGCGATCCCTGAATTCGAACACATCCTTCGCACCGCTATGAACGGAAACGATTATTTTACCCAGCATATACTTGCTGTCGCACAGGACTGCCGTGAGGGGTATTTTTCCGGGACAAACAACAATGTGGAAGATATCACAGGGCAAAAACCTATCAGCATGATGGACTTTATTATAAAAAACAAAGCAGCCCTTATGTAATTCGGTCCTGTGGTTCAACCCCTATTTACAGCCATAGCATGCTGTAAGGCCCCCCTCCCTGACCGGTCGGGGGCTTATCGTAATGATAGTGATTTATTATTAGAGCCGTGTACCTGTATTTCACTTTCTTACCGTAATTTTATCTGTAAACCAAATAACAACTAGACTATGGAAAATTCAAATGCAGTAACCACTGCAATCGACAATCTCTTCTCCAATGAAGGACTGATACCTGAGCAATACAGTGTCCAGGAGATCCACCAACGCGAATATCTCCTTAACGGGCAACTGGTTTCCTGGAACGGCCCGGTAACCGAAATTGTTTCGCCCGTCTATGTGGCGGCTTCCGATGGTACCCTAAAGCGTAAACTTTTAGGGACCATTCCCCATACAACCCAGAAAGAATCTATGGAATCCCTTAATGCAGCTGTAGCAGCCTATGATAACGGCCAGGGCGAATGGCCTACCATGAGCGTGGAGGGGCGCATCAAGTGCATGCAAAAGTTCGTCTACCTAATGATAGAGCAGCGTGAGCTGGTTATCAAACTACTAATGTGGGAGATTGGAAAAAGCAATGCCGACTCTACCAAAGAGTTTGACCGGACAGTAGATTACATCAATGCAACCATCGACGCCCTGAAGGACCTTGACAGGCAGTCTTCCCGTTTCGAGGAAGCAGAAGGCATACTGGCGCAGATCAGGCGCTCCCCATTAGGGGTCGTATTGAGCATGGGGCCCTTTAATTACCCACTAAATGAAATATTCACCACATTGATCCCTGCCCTTATAATGGGTAATACAATACTGTTTAAGCTGCCAAAACACGGCGTTCTGGCTCACTACCCCCTGTTGAAAGCCTTTAGGGACGCGTTCCCTCCCGGAACGGTCAACACCCTGTATGGAAGGGGCGCTGAAATAATTTCACCCCTGATGGAGAGCGGCAAGGTAAATGTGCTGGCCTTCATTGGCTCCAGTAATGTTGCCAACGGGCTTAAGAAACTACATCCACAGGCCAACAGGCTACGCTCGATACTAAGCCTGGATGCAAAGAACGCGGCCATCGTCACTAAAAATGCCGATATCGATGTTGCTGTCAACGAATGCCTTTTAGGGTCACTGTCTTTTAACGGGCAGCGCTGTACAGCCCTGAAACTGATATTTGTCCAAAGAGAGATAGCAGATACATTTGTCACAAAATTAGCAGCGGCCGTAGCCGCGCTAAAACCCGGGTTGCCATGGGATAAAGATGTTAAGATCACACCCCTTCCCGAAGCAGATAAACCGGGCTACCTTAAAAGCTGTATTGATGATGCAGTGGCTAAAGGCGCAACGGTTATTAATGAAAACGGTGGTTATACCAACAATTCGTTTGTATTCCCTGCAGTGGTCTATCCGGTAGACAATACAATGAAACTCTACCATGAAGAACAATTCGGGCCGATAATCCCTGTAGTACCCTTTGACACTATCAATGAGCCGATAGATTACCAGATACAGGCCTCCCATGGTATGCAGGTCAGCATTTTCAGCAATGACCCACAGGAGGTTGCAAACCTTATCGACCCTTTTGTAAACCTTGTGAGCAGGGTAAATATCAATTGCCAGTCCCAGCGCGGCCCGGACGTATTTCCCTTTACAGGAAGGAAGGACAGCGCCGAGGGGACCCTGTCCGTTTCCGATGCGCTCAGGTCCTTTTCAATACGTTCGCTTGTGGCTACAAAAGTTACCGATGCCAACAAGACACTATTCAATACCATCGTCAGGGAACATGACTCTAACTTTCTAAGTACAGACTATATCTTTTAGCCTGTACAGCAGTCGGGGCCTCCTGCCCTTATGCCGTAAATTATAAAACCTTAACTACCCCTACTGCTTTTTGGCAGTAGGGGTTTTTAATTGCCCTTGTAAAGCAGCGAAGTAAGGCAAGCCATATCGCTTGCTGCTTTAAACTGTACTATTAACGATATATCGCACACCAGGCAATCATTAGTTGATATATCACATATTAAATCGCAACAAACTACGCGCAAACAACTAAAAAACAACAACTTACGATTAGGCACAGTTAATGCCATTATACTATCGAAGCCCTTTTCGGGCCAAATGGCAAGGTAGTTGGCAGATCATTATATAAATAAGTTGGGGTTTATACGTTCTTCACAAATGTGAATGTTTTCAAGTTACTGTTGATGCAACTTTGTACTGTAAATAATAACAAAATACATTTTTAACCAAAAAATTTAATTGACATGATACCTAACGTACCAATTTTCGTTTCTGTGCTTTTCGGGATTATCACCATTGTAGCCCTAGCACTATTTTACAAAACAATCAAAAATGCTTCTGATTTTAAAGTGCAGAAAAAAGCAGTTCCCCTTACAGCCGGCATAATTCTTTGGCTGGCATTCCAGGGTATACTTGCCTATACTGATTTTTACAATACCGGCCTTGACCAATTTCCTCCCCGATTGTTCCTTTTAGGATTTCTTCCTGCCCTGTTACTTATAGCGTACCTTTTCATTACAAAGTCAGGCAGGGCTTTTATTGACAGCCTGCCCTTAAAGCAACTTACAATGTTTAACATCATCAGGCTACCGATAGAAATTGGGCTGTTCCTGGTCTATACCTACGGGGCTATTCCTAAACTGATGACCTTTGAAGGGGGCAACCTTGATATCCTCTCAGGAATCAGTGCACCCATAATAGCCTACCTTGTATTTAACAGAAAAAGCGTTGGCGCTACAGGGCTGCTGATTTGGAACTTTATCTGTCTTGCACTACTTACCAATATAGTAGCAAGGGCCCTTCTCTCTGCACCGTTCCCTTTCCAGAAATTTGCATTTGACCAGCCTAATATCGCTATTCTCAACTTTCCTTTCATCTGGCTGCCGACATTCATGGTTATGGCTGTATTGTTCGGGCATCTTGCCTCTATACGTAAATTGTTAGTAAAACGCCAGTAAAAACCGGGCGGCACATCACCAAACAATAACATCCATGGAAAATATATTGCAAACTGCCATCAGTGTCACAGGAGGACTCACGAAATGGAAAAGCTATTCTTTAGCTACGGCACAAATACGAACCAGTGGGCTATGGGCCGAGGGAGGCGATCAGCAAACAGCCACAGGCTTTCGCTTTATTGCAGCACTAGGCCAGCAAAGTGGAGAATTTCTGGATTACCCTGCACCGGGACAGCGTATCGTATTTAAAGCAGGACAGCTTGCTGTACTCACAAAAGCAGGAGACATATTCTCACCTGGCAGCCCGGCTGAAAATAAAAACGGACTACTGAAAATACTAAATTTTAAGAGCTATGCGCTCTGGACAACCCTGACCTTTCCCTTTAGTGTCACACTTAAGGGTTACCAGACCGAAGAAACCGGGACACATTACTATGACGGGAAGACACTGGAAAGTCTTATGGTAACTGACACTACCCTTGCTGATTATAAGATAATAGGTTTTTTTTTCACCCCCGATGGTTTATTAAGCAAAGCCGACTATGAACCCGAAGCATTGGGGGCATTACCCCTGACCCAGCTGGTTTATGATTACAGGGAATTTGACGGGATAATGATCCCGACAAAAGCAAGGATTTATCCCCGTAATACCGACGGCAGCCCCTTCAAAGATACCCTCTTACTTGGTTTTGATATTGATTCGGCGGCCTTCAGATAAACCGAAGTTCCTACAGGTATGCCATTTTGGGCAGCCGCCAATATTTTCCCCTACGTACTTTGTATACCGAAACACGTAATGGCTTTGCCATAAAAGCAACGCTACCTGTAAAGCCGGCTAATTTGACCGGCAGGGATAACGCATGCCTTTTTTCAATAAAAATAAAGTGGTAAATTTTTAGATACGATATTAACAAATGTGAATGTTTTTAGATTTTATCCACTGTTACTTTGTACTGTAAATGAGAACTAATGGTTAGTTCTTTTAAATAAATACTTTAAATAAATATTAAAATGAAAACAACAATTTCAGCAATCGCTTTAACCTTAATGACAGTTTTTAGCGCAACATCTCAGACAGCTTCGGCTAAGAAAAACACAATCGTAATAATTCCCGGTGCATGGTCCTCAGCGGCCGATTGGGGTTATGTAGTACCAGAACTGGAAGCAGCAGGAAACGAAGTTATCGTTGTGAACCTTGCCGGCCACGGAAAAGATACCACCCCTATTGCAACAATCTCCCTGCAAGGTTATGTAGACGCAGTTAAAAATGCCATCGGCACAAGGAAAAACGTAACTCTTGTTGCACATAGTTTCGGTGGCGTGGTAGCGTCTCAGGTAGGTGAGGAAATACCTTCACAGATCAAAGAAATAGTATTTGTAGCCGCTTATGTGCCTAAAAACGGGGAAAGCCTTCTCTCGCTTGCCACAGTTGATGCCGACAGCCACGTAGGTAAATGGTTGCAGATCAAGGAAACAGAAGGTATCGCCGTAGTTGCCAAAGAAGGTATCGTCGATTCCTTTTTTGCAGACGCTCCCAAACAGGTCCAGGATTACGTGGTAGATCACTTCCCTGCAGAACCTTTAGCGCCATTGGCGACGCCGGTTAAAACAACTCCTGCCAATCTTGGTAAGGTTAAAAAAGCATTTGTCTTTACCGCAAATGACCACACAAACAGCCCTTCATTACAACACAAAATGGTAGCCGCTAACGGCATTACAAAAACATTTACGCTACAATCAAGCCACACACCTTTCGTGTCAATGCCTAAAGAACTGGCTGCTATTATAATCAAAGAGGCAAAATAATCAATGGGCTATAACCCTGATTGAAATTTAAATCAAAATGGAAAATACGTTTGCCCTCAGCCATGAAACCCTGAAACTGGATTCCTCATTCGAGAGCTTTACAGCCAGCCTGGAAAATGCAGCAGGAAAGTTTGACTATGCCATCCTTGACCAAATTGGCGATAACCCGGAATGGGCACAGTCCGAGATCCGCAAGATGCAGGGAGACCAGGACCTTATGATCTTCACCATTAATGACCATGGTAAAGTACTTTCACTCTTTGGAATTGAAAAAAAGGTAATCCAGTATCAGATCGGAAATCCCCTTATAGCCGGGTCAATGACCTCCAAAGACTTTTTGGCCGCAACCTATGCCCCACTTAGGGTCCTGGTGTACCAGGGCGGGGATGGAAAAACCTATGTAGATTATGAGCAGCCCTCAGCCATCTTCGGCCAGTTCGCCAATGAAGATATCAATGGCGTAGGACGTGCCTTAGATCAAAAATTCAAAACATTGTTCCTGCACGCCGATAAAGCCGCAGTTGCACAATAAAAAATTGGGAAAGCCTTTGCTGTAAAAGCAGCAGGGCTTATTACCCCAAAACCAACACAACAACAGTTACTAACAAATCATAAGATGAAAAATAAAGTACTGATCACAGGGGCCACAGGAGCAACCGGTCAAAACGCAATAAACAGCCTTCTTGAACTTAATATACCTGTACGGGCAATGGTGCATAGCATCGACGAGCGTTCAGAAAAACTTAAAAAGCTTGGCGTTGAAATAGTACAGGGAGACCTCACTGACTTTGATGCGGTTAGCGCCGCCCTTGAAGATATTTCAGCAGCTTATTTTGTATACCCAATACAGGTGCCGGGAATACTGGAGGCAACAGCCTATTTTGCACAGGCTGCACTCGAACAGGGTGTTGGGCATGTAATTAACATGTCGCAGATTACTGCAAGGAGGATCTCTAAAAGCCACGCAGCACAGAATCACTGGCTCGCAGAGCGCGTATGGGACCGTTCAGGGGTACCGGTAACACACCTTCGCCCAACGCTTTTCTCAGAATGGCTTACCTACCAGGCCGACGACCTTAAAGAAAATAACAGGATTGTCCTGCCCTTTGGAAATGGCCTCTACGCACCCATAGCCGCTGAAGACCAGGGACGTGTTATCGCTAATATCCTGGCGGATCCGGCCAAACATGTGGGAAAAACCTACCCTCTTTATGGCCCCGTGGAAATGAGCCAATATGATATTGCCAAAACTGTTTCCGAAGTGCTTGGAAAAGAAATCACCTATGTCGCAATTGATATTGAAGGCTTTAAAAACATTATGGAAGCAAGCCCTGCCTACACGCCTTGGTTCATACAGCACGTTGGCGCCATTGCGCAGGACTGCCGCGACGGTATCATGGCAGGTACAAACGACAATGTAGAAGCTATCACAGGCCAAAAACCGATGTCCCTAAAAGAATACGTCATAAAAAACAAAACGCTTTTCACGAATTAAAAACAATAAAAAAATAATATCATGAGCGATCAAAAAAACAGTGATACAGCCAAAGATGCGGTTGTGTACACAAAAATGCCGGTAGACCTTTCTACCCCAACAACAAAAATATTAGCCATCGGGCGATGGACTGAAAAAGGAAAAGTCCTTCAGGACAGGATTCCGGTAATGATAAAGGAAGTACCCGCAACAGTACGACTATATCTGACCGGAAAAATTGAACAGTGGTATGTCAAGCCAGACATCAGTGGTGTGGTATTTATCATGAACGTAACCACACCCGCCGAGGCCAATGCCCTTTTGGAAGCGCTTCCCTTAGGAGTGGCGGAAATGATGGAATTTGATTTCATCGAAATGGGTCCCATTACACCACTGCGCTTCCTTTTTGAAATGCAAGAAGCATAAAACAGCGATGGCCTGGAGAAATCATTCCGGCTCAAAAATATTAGAGCCTTATCAGTAATGATGAGGCTTTTTTTATAGTCGCCGTTCTTCACAAATGTGAATGCTTTCCCCTTTTAGACACCATTACTTTGTCCTAATAATTCATATAAATAATAAAATAAAAAATTCAATAATCATGGAAAATAAAGTTTTAGTAACAGGCGCTACAGGCCCTGTTGGAACCAGTACAATCAACCGCCTTTTAGAATTAAATATACCTGTAAGGGCGATGGTGCACAGTATCGATGAGCGCTCGGAAGCACTTCGTGCCAGGGGAGTGGAAATAATTCAGGGCGACCTGCAGGATTTCGTAGCCGTAAAAGCTGCACTCAAAGGCATCACAAACGCCTTCTTTCTTTATCCTGTAGCTGACGGGCTGCTAAGGGCCACAGCATTCTTTGCCCTTGCTGCCAAAGAGAACGGTGTAAAGCTTATCGTTAACCTATCCCAAAGGACAGCCGTGTACAATGCACTGAGCCATTCAGCACAGGAACACTGGCTTGCAGAGCAGGTCCTTGACCAGTCAGGGGTTCCCGTAACACACGTACAGCCAACGCTCTTTATGGAATGGCTTGTTTATTTTGCACAGGAGGTAAAAGAGAACAACCGCTATATCTCTCCATTTGGGGATGCCAAATACGGAACGATCAGCAGTGAGGATATCGGAAGGGTTGCCGCAGCAATCCTTGCCAGACCCGAGGGCCATGCAGGCCAGTCTTACAGGATATACGGCCCCGCTGAATTATCCGGATATGATATGGCCCAGGCCTTATCAGAAGTGCTTGGAAGGGATATAGCCTTCGCAGCCATCGAGCCTGAACCTTTCGGGGAAATACTCAAATCCTTTAACCAGCCCCCCTACCAGGTAAAACATATCATTGCCATTGGCCACATGTTCCGCTCAGGTGAATTTGTGGGGATGAATGATAATGTCGAAAAACTCACCGGAAGAAAACCCGAATCCATAAAAGAATTCATTAACAGGAATATCGAATTGTTCCGATAAGCCTTCCGGCTTACTAATACTTTAGAAAATGGAAACTAAAATTTTGATTACAGGCGCTACAGGTGCCACAGGTAAAAATGCCGTAAAATATCTTTTGGGAAAAAACCTGCCGGTAAGGGCAATGGTGCATTCAATCGATGCGCGTTCGCAGGCATTGCAAAACATGGGAGCCGAAATAGTTGTAGGTGACCTATTGAGCCTTGATGATGTAAGCAGGGCCCTTGAAGGCATATCAGCTGCCTACTTCGTTTATCCAATACAGGTTCCAGGCATACTGGAAGCCACCACCTATTTTATACAGGCAGCCCTGGAACAGGGCGTACAGCACATTGTAAATATGTCACAGATAGCAGCCAAAAGGCATGCTAAAAGTAACGCCTCCCAAAACCACTGGCTGGCAGAAAGGCTACTGGATAACTCAGGCATCGCCGCTACCCACCTGCGTCCCACCTTTTTTGCTGAATGGCTAATGTACCAGGTACATACGATCCGCGAACAAAGTACAATCGTGTTGCCTTTTGGTGATATAAAATATGCCCCTATTACAGGTGAGGACCAGGGCCGCGTTATCGCAGCTATATTATCAGACCCGGCAAAACATGCCGGTAAGGTATATCCGCTATATGGCGCAGAGGCTGTCAACCAGTTTGATATAGCAGCCATTCTCTCTGAGGTCCTGGGGCGTGAGATTACTTATATCCCTATGGAAATAGAGCCTTTTAAAGAGATCATGAATACACAGATGGGTTACAGCCCATGGTTCATACAGCACATCGGGGCTGTAGCCCAGGATTGCCGCGATGGCGTATTCTCGGGATCCAATGACTACGTGGAGCATATTATGGGACATCCGCCGACACACATTAGGGAATACATCACCCAGAACAAAGAGAAGTTCCTTTAAGCAAATATAACAGCATGCCCAATTACCGGCCCTAAAACGGCAAAAGAGATGTTTTGCAGCCGATACACCACAGCTGTTCTTAACAAATGTGAATGTTTTCCGGATCTGGATACCGGTACTTTGTATAAGAAATAATTAAGGCTGATTTACAGCCTTATATACTAAAATAAGGTTATGAAAACGCATCTCAAATATCTCGTACTTGCCCTGCTATTATCCCCGGGCCTCCGGGCCCAGGATACATTGGGCAGTGGTATCCTGACCCTTGAACAGGCATTTGACCTTGCCGTTAAAAACAGTGAATCGCTAAAGGTAACCGCGAAATCTACAGAGATAGCACTTCAGAAAATTGAAGTTGTAAAACTCGGACGCCTGCCCGGTGTATCTACCGGCCTAAATTACGGGTATGTCAGTAATTCTGAAATATGGGACCCCTCTTTTTCACAGCACCAGGCCGCCCAGATCCCCCACCATCTTACCCAGCTATCACTTATAGCCTCTGAAGTTGTATTTAAAGGAGGTGAAATCAATAACAGTATAAGGCGTGCATCGCTTGAAGAACAGGTTACTGCCTTAAACCACGATAAAAACACGGTTGATATAAAGTTTCTTGTAGCTGCAAAATACCTTGACATCTATAGGCAGATCAACCAGCGCAGGGTATATGTCAACAATACAAAGCTCTCAAAAGAACGCCTGGCAAATATCCTTGTCATGCAAAAACAGGGTATGGTCACAAATAATGATGTGTTGCGCACCGAGCTTATCATATCAGACCTGGAACTTGCGACCAGAAAGACCGATAACAACATCGAGATCCTCAACCAGCAGCTCAACATGGTTATAGGGCTTGAACCTTCAAAGAAACTTATCCCTGATGCCACCTTGCTTGAAAGGTCGCTAAAAACGGAAGACATCGCTACTCTTTTAGACGATGCATCAAGGCAGAACCAGGACCTTAAGGTCGCAGCAACAGAAAATGAGATTGCAAGGACTAATCTTAAGCTACTGGGAGCCGACCGCTATCCTGAAATCAGCCTGTTTGCCGGTAGCAACCTGCAACGCCCCTATACTAATGCAATGCCCGCCATCGATATCTACTATAATGTATGGCAGGCCGGGGTAAGCCTGAAATACAATATCGCCTCAGCCTATCAGTCACCCAGAAAAATAGCATCTGGAAAACTTCAGGCAGAATTAGCCACCGAGCGTGAAAAACTACAGCTTCAGAACGTTGATCTGGCCGTTAATGTAGCCTATATCAAGTACAATGAAGCCAAAGACGAACTGGCAACATTTCTAAAAGACCTGAAATCAGCTCAAGAAAATTACCGCATCGTGGAAAAGAAATACCTAAACCAACTGGCTTTGCTAACCGATATGATTGACGCGACCAATACAAAGATAGAGGCCGAGCTTAAGGTAAGCAATGCAGAAATAAATGTAGTCTATACCTATTACCAGATAGCCAAAACAACAGGCAGCCTCTAATTATTAACCCCTAAAATACAGGATCATGAGCACTATACATCAAGAGAAAAGCAGGTCACAGAAAAAGAAAATCCTGCTGTTAAATAGTTTACTGGCACTATTGCTGCTCCTTTTCATCGTATGGTGGATAAGGATGTACTTCAACCTGGGCGACAGGCTATATACCAATGATGCGCAGGTTGAGGAATATATAAACCCTGTAAACAGCCGTATTCCCGGCTATATTAAAGAGGTACGCTTTAATGAGCACCAAAGCGTTAAAAAAGGAGATACCCTGGTAATTATTGACGATAGCGAATACAGGATACAACTCGAACAGGCAGAGGCAGCATGGCTTTCGGCACAGGCTGCGCGCAATGTGACATCCTCATCCGTTCATACTGTAGAGAGCAACCTGAGCGTTTCTGATGCCAATATAAAAGCGGCACAGGCCAGGCTATGGAATGCCCAGCAAAATTACCGCCGTTATGAGTCCCTGCTAAAAGATGGCGCCGCAACACAGCAACAGTTCGACCAGGTAAAAACCGAATATGACGCGCTGGCCGCACAAAAAAATGCCCTGGTACAGCAGCGCAATACTACTACCCTTTCCACCAGTGAAACCTCACAGAAAATAACGGTGAACGACGCTGAGATAAAAAAAGCACACGCTGCCCTGGAGCTTGCTAAACTTAACCTTTCCTATACGGTAATACTTGCCCCCTATGATGGTGTAACAGGCCGACGCACCATACAGGAAGGGCAACTACTGCAGCCCGGCCAGACGCTGCTTTCCTTTATTCGGAACGGCAACAAATGGGTTGTGGCAAATTACAAGGAAACACAGATTGCGCACCTTGCCATCGGCCAGCACATGCAGCTGGAGGTAGATGGCATTGAAGGCACAATTTTTAGAGGAAAAGTATCTGCCATATCACAGGCTACAGGCTCCCGTTATTCATCAGTGCCTACCGACAACTCGACCGGTAATTTTATAAAGGTGCGCCAACGTATACCCGTGAGGATCGATTTTGACAACACACAGGATAAGGCGGCACTTGACCAGGTACGCGCAGGTATGAATGTCGAGGTCCGAAACCTAAACTAAATCAGGATCATGGAAATCTATCCTCTATTTTACAAAACGGTTCCCCTCAGGGCGCAGTTTGTTGTGGTCTCCTTCCTGACCTTTGTGGTACTTTGCGGCAATGGGATCTATATCGGTAATATAACCGATATGTACAGCAATATGGGCGAATACAACGAACCTTATATCATGGGGTTCAATGCAGTATACATTGGTTTGGGCCTTGGGCTGATCTTTATAGGAAAACTTAACCTGCACCTGACCAATAAATCTCTGGTGCTGGCAGGCCTGGGTTCAATGCTCCTTTTGCACCTGCTCATTGCCACTACGACAAGTCCCCAGGCAATCATCGCGGCCTGCCTTATCCTTGGTTTTACAAAAGTTATGGCCCTTGGCCCTGTATATCTCGATCTTATAGCGTCGATCACAAAAACTTTTGATATCCCTAAAGTATACCCTTACCTTTATTTTTTGGCCCTGGGTGGCCTCTATTTTACCACATGGCTGATGAATGTTGTGACATTTGAATATAACTGGCAGGCATCCTACCTGATCCAGTACCTCGCTATTGCCGTGGCTATACTGCTGGTAGCCCTCTTTGTCGAGAAACATCCCTTAAGAAATAAGATCCCACTGCACCAATCCGATATTGCAGGTATGCTATTTTTTACCTCTTTTTTAATGCTGGTAAATTATATAGTGGTCTACGGAAAAGTGGAAAACTGGTTTGAATCTCCAAAAATTGTGGCAGCCAGCTTTGCAGCACCCCTTAGCCTACTGCTTTTTATAAGGCGTGAGTTACTGGTCAAAAGGCCTTTCCTGCCCCTTTGGCTTTTTGCAAAAAATGATTTTGCTGCCGGACTATGCTACTTTTTTATTTTAGGGGTCTTTTTACCGGTGACCTTCCAGACTTCTCTTTCATCGGGCGTATTGCATTTCGAATCCATAAGAAACTCGGAAATCAACCTTTACCTCGTTCCTGGCATACTGCTTGGCTGTGTTGTTTCCTATTTTTGGTACAGCAAAAAACTTGACGGCCAACTGCTTATGATTATTGGGTTTACTGCTTTTGTCCTTTACCATTTATTGATGTACAGGAGTTTTACCAATGACCTGGCGCTACAGGATTTTTGGCTTCCTTCAATTCTAAAAGGTTTTGGCATGGCATTGCTTTATATCGCTATTGGGCTGTTTACAACAGCGAGGTTTCCACTTGTAGAGGTTTTAAAGGTTTCCGGGACGATGGTCATTGTACGCTCTTTTTTGGGATCCGGCATCTTTTCAGGTATCTACAATTACCTGCTTGCCAGGGGACGCTTACAGCACCTTGATTACCTTTCGGCATCAACGGATGCTAATGATGCCTTTATCAGGCAAAATGCCTCAGGAGCCGATTTTTTAAGGAATATTTCTAACCAGGCCACCCTTGCAGCATCAAAGCAATTATCCGGCGGTATCATCATATTTGGGATACTGTTACTGATAGTCTTGATACTTTTATATTTCTACAGAAAGCTAAAGCACAGAATTGTTCAAATCGCGTAAAAGCATTGCATTTTAAAAGGTAAATCTGTATATTTGAAGCAAACCTGATACCAATGATTGACACCAGTTTTTGCGAGCCTTTTTTAGACTATATGCGTAAATTCGTCGAATTAAATGAGAACGAAGTTCAGTTGATTGCTGCCAATGCAATAGAAGTCAACCTGCCAAAAAAACATACAATTCTCCACGAGGGGGATTTCAGCGATAAGGTATACTTCATAGTATCGGGCGAAGCCAGGTCATTCTATACTGATTTTACAGGTAAGACCATAACCTGGTCTTTTCATTTCAATACGCCCCAAAGCATCAGTAAAAACCTGTTTGCGGTAGACTATAGGAATTTTCTGAGTAACGGCAGGTCTGCTATATCCATAGAAACCCTGACTGAGGTAAAAGCCCTTATGTTCACCAGAGCCCAGGTTACCTATCTCATAGATAACCTGCTCATGTATGAGAGATGGATGCGTAAGCTTAACGAGAACGCCTATATGCATACTTATGACCGCGTTTTTACCCTGCTGACAATGACAGCAAGCGAGCGCTATGAAAAACTGATAAAAGACGAACCACACCTTCTGCAGATGTTTTCCAGCTATTACATCGCCTCCTACCTCGGTATTGCCGCCCAATCCTTAAGCAGGATCCGCGGGCACGCCTGATCCTCTTTTCTGGTGCCTTCTCATTTATTAACAAATGTGAATGTTTTTGATATCGGGGAAGCGGAACTTTGTGTAATAATATAATTATTACATCGCGATGGAAAATAAAACAATAATACAACACCAGTCAGTACCTGTTGCCAGCAGCTTTGGGGACTTCACCTATAACCTCGAGAAAATACTCGGGCTATATACCCCCGGTATTTTAAATGACCTGGAGACAGACCCGGCCTCGGTGGTAGGATTTCTTGAAAACCTCGGAGGTGACCACGAACTTATACTTTTCAATATTATTGAACATGGTGAACTCCTGCGCCTGCAGGGAAAAAAAGCAAAAGCAAAGCAATACCTGCTTGGCAATCCCATGATAGCTGTTAAAATGACCCAGCACGATTTGCGCGCAGGCCTTTATGCACCCCTTCGTATACTTGTATATGAAGACCAAAACAAGACCACAGTCGTTGAATACGACCTGCCCTCTTCCCAGTTCGGACAATTTGGAAATGACCAGATTACCGCCATAGCGCAGGCACTTGATCGCAAACTCCTGAACCTGATAAGCCAGGCAGATATAGAATAATACTTGTTAAGTATATTATTTATTAATTGATGGATTCTAAGAAATTAGAAGACCACTTTCCTTTTGCGCCTTATGTTTAAGCATCGCCACATAAGATAGCCAATTACCGGGATGGTTCGCAGCTAGCTATATTTCGCACTTCATAAGAACAATAAGCGACATTACAATAATTTACTTTTCACAATAATAATTAAAATACTGTAAATCAAAACCTTACATAATGGTATTAGAATTGCCATTACTGTCAGTGTTTCAATTATTTCGGACAAAGTTTTTTGCCAAAACTGCTTTAAAAATTGCTAATCTCTAAAAAACAATAGTATGAAACTACAATTACTTACCGCCGTCCTTATTACGGGCTGCGTTTTCCCAACGTATGGCCAACAGGCCTATGGAGAAAGCTTCGATATTGATAATCCCGCCGTTGGAGGCTACACTGCCGGATCAATAAATGGCCAGCAAGGCTGGGTAACGTCTGGGAGCCAGGACCAGGTAATCTCCGGGTGTACTGTTTCTGAAGATATTCCTTCATCACTTACATCCCAATGGGGATTCTCTTCGCCTTCTGCCCTAAAGATAGAAGCTGACCCAAATTTTACGGCATCGGCCAGCGGTACGACTTTCAGGTGCATAGGTCCGCTCCTTTTCAATAGTCCGGTAATCACCCAATCAGGCACATTTGTAACAATGGTGCTAATCGACAGGGATGAAGACCCCCAAACCTCTGGAGCTACCTATTCCATTACAATGTTTGACGGGCAGGAAAAAAGCTCAGAGATACGTTTTATGCCGGATGGAACTATTACCGTACTGGACATAATCGATGGTACCCCCGTCCATGCACTTACCGGTGCTACCTGGGCAGACCAGGAATGGCAGCAGCTGACCATAAATTACGACTACCTTCAGAATACCATTTCATACAATATAAATGGCACCTCCATTTACGAAGGAAATACCTTAGAAGGCGTGCAACTGCAGCGCATTGTGATATCGCATGACAACAATAAAGGATCGAAGGGCTACTTTGACGATATCCTGGCATTTGCCGATGAAGCCCTTGGCACGGCAGGTTTTGAGAAATCAAAAATTATGGTGTTTCCAAACCCTGGAAATGAAATTATTACTATAAATACCCAAAACAATTCTTTAATACAGGCTATTGAAATTTATGATATAAATGCAAGACTTGTGATGTCTTCGCAGCTACAGGGTGCGCTAAACCCGACCATAGATATATCCGGGCTCTCAAAGGGCGTATACCTGCTGGATGTGCAATCCGATAACGGAAGGATAAGGACTAAACTGATTAAAAATTAACCATCATGAAAAAATTAGAAAATAAGGTTGCTGTCATTACCGGTGGTAACAGCGGCATCGGCCTGGCTACGGCTAAGCTTTTTGCACAGGAAGGCGCGCAGGTAATTATTACAGGCCGCAACGAAGAGACACTCGATGAGGCTGCAGGCGAAATAGGGCACGGAGCTAAAGCCTTCCTCTCCGATGTAAGCAAAATTGCGGATCTGGCAACACTATACAAAAACATAGCAGAATCCGTGGGTAAGATTGATATACTGGTGCTTAATGCAGGCAATTCATACAACGTACCCATCGAAAACTTTACCGAGGAAATGTTTGATAACATCGCAAATACCAACTATAAAGGGGTCTTCTTTTCCATACAAAAGGCAATGCCCTTCCTTGCCGACGGTGGCTCTGTTATAATTACAGCGTCTACCATGGCTGATAAAGGGGCACCAAACTCCATAGCCTACAGCTCCTCTAAAGCCGCAGCACGTGCTATGGCACGTGGTTTCGCAGCAGCATTGGCACCAAGGAATATCAGGGTCAACGCCCTTTCCCCTGGACTGGTGGTTACCCCGCTTTACCAAAGGACCGGCACGCCACAGGAGCAGATCGATAAAAGGATTGACAGCCTGGTGGCTATAACGCCACTAAAACGTGTAGGCACCCTGGAGGAAATCGCCAAAGGATTCCTTTTTCTGGCTTCAGAGGATGCCACTTTTATGACCGGGGCCGAGCTGCTTCTTGACGGCGGATTTAGAAGCATCTGATGCACTATTACTTATAATTAATACTAAAAAAATGGATACTTATAACAAAAGCAAGACAGCATTAGTGCTAATCGATGTACTCAATGACTTTCTGGCTCAGGATGGCAAAGTACACGACCAGATACAGCCAATGCTGGAAAAAACAGACCTGATCAATAACCTTGAACGCCTTTTGAAAGGGGCCAGACAATCCGGTATAACGGTTATATATGCACCTCATGGCCTGGATGAACACAGCTTTGAGGATCTTCCACAGGTTATCCCCCGCTTCCAGTGGGCCAAGGACAGTAAAATTTTCTGGAAGGACAGCATTGGTGCCGACTTCTACAAGCCACTCTATCCTATTGAAGGGGAAATTATTGCGGCACGCCACCATATGTTCAATTCTTTTTTTGGTACTGACCTTGAAAAGCAGCTGCGTGCCAAAGGTATCGAAAAGGTCGTGCTGGCAGGTCTTACCTCCCATACCTGTGTAGAAGGGACAGGAAGGCATGCCCTTGAGGCCGGATACCATGTTACATTCCTAAAGGATGCTGTATCTGAATTTACAGAAGAAGCCCATAAGGCTGCACTTGAAATCTCCTATCCCACCTTTGGGCATGAAAATACTACGGTTGATGAATTTTTGGCTGCTATAAGCGATTCTGAATAACACTACCACTTTAAAACAATTATTATGGATACTAATTTTGACATTATTGTAATCGGATCCGGCCCGGGGGGTTATGTAGCCGCCATTAGGGCATCCCAGCTCGGTTATAAAACCGCAATTGTAGAAAAGTACCCGACCCTGGGCGGGACCTGTACCAATGTAGGCTGCATACCGACCAAAGCCCTTTTAGACAGCACAGAACATTTCCATACAGCTGCGACAAAATTCAAAACACATGGGATTGAGACAGGTGAACTGAACCTTGATTTTGAGCAGATGATCAGCCGCAAAAAAGATGTGGTCGGCCAGAATACAGCAGGACTCAACTACTTGATGAGCAAGAATAAAATCGAAATCATTCAGGGAAAAGCATCCTTTTTAAATAGTAGGGAAATAACCGTTCAGGGGGAAGACGGTAAATCCTCGGTGTTCTCTGCATCCTATTATATTGTGGCTACCGGTTCTAAGCCAGCGACCATACCCGGTGTTATCCTGGATAAACAACGTATCATCACCTCCACAGAGGCACTTTCACTGCTAGGAAAACCATCAAGCATGATAATCATCGGCGGAGGCGTTATCGGTGTTGAGATGGCCTCAATATTTGCCAGGATCGGGGTAAAAATTACTATATTGGAATATGCCGATAGCCTCATCCCTACTATGGATAAGGAGCTTGGCAAAGAGCTTAAAAAGATCCTGCACAGGTATGACGTGGAGGTATTGCTGGGCCAGAAAGTAAAGTCTGCCCTTACCAATGGCACCTCGGTAAGCGTTACCTATCTCAATGATAAAGACCAGCCTCTCGAAATACAGGCTGATTATTGCCTGGTGGCCGTGGGCAGGAAACCGTACACGGATGGCCTGGGGTTGGAAAACACCAAAATTGAGCTGGACAGCCGGGGACGTATCGTTACTGACGAAAAGCTGAAGACAGCAGAAGATACAATTTATGCCATTGGGGACGTAATTAAGGGTGCCATGCTGGCGCATAAGGCCGAAGATGAGGGTGTCTTTGTTGCCGAAACTATTAATGGGCAAAAGCCACACATCAATTACAGGCTTATCCCTTCGGTGGTCTATACCTGGCCAGAAGTGGCTTCGGTGGGATATACGGAAGAGGAACTTAAAGAAAAAAACATGGAATACCGCATCGGTAAATTTCCGTTCTCAGCTAGTGCACGCGCACGCGCAGCAATGGACAAGGAAGGATTTGCCAAAGTGCTTACAGATCCAAAATACGGGGAAATACTAGGGATGCATATCATTGGCCCAAGGGCTGCCGACCTCATTGCACAGGGAGTCATAGGAATGGAATACGAGGTTACCGATGAAGATATGTACCGTATTTCCTATGCCCATCCAACCTACTCCGAAGCATTAAAAGAGGCCTACCTGATCTCCTCAGGGCAGGGTTCCCTTAATATTTAATTTTACAAGACCAATTTAAACTATTTTATTATCTATTACAATTTCTAATGACCTCTGAATTAAATAACTCCACCAAAGCGCTACTGGTATTTGTACTGATAGTGCACATTATGTTTTTTGTACTGGAAGCAATCCTTTGGATGCACCCCGAAGTGCATACCCTGTTAATCGCCCTTTTAAACAATCCGGTTTCCATTGATGTACACACCCAGGCATTAACCCTGAAAAATCTATTTATCAATCAGGGATTCTATAACCTCTTTTTGGTTGTTGCAGGGGTTGCAGGTTTGCAGCTTGTAAAAAGACAACAGTACAGCGCAGGCTATGCCCTGTTGCTGCTGCTTTGTTTCTCTGCCACCGGTGCCGGGATAATCCTGGCTCTTTCAACTAAAGCCTATTTACTTGCCTTTTTTCAGGCTGTTCCAGCAGCTGTGGCTTTTATAAAACTTTACCCATTATACAAACGCCACAGTAAGGCTATCGTTAATTAAAAATAGAAATCTAATACAGTTGCATTTTGCATGTGATTTATTAGTAAATTAGGACAACGGTTCTAAGCAGTACAGCCCCAATCTCTATAAGCATATTGGGGCTTTTTTGTATTTAAAAATCGATACGAAATATCCTTAAAATAGTATTACATGAGAAGAGTAGCCATAACCGGCCTGGGCGCCATAACGCCACTTGGCAATTCAGTAGAGGAATTCTGGAAAAATATTGTAGCGGGTAAAAGCGGAGCCGCAGCCATAACCAAATTTGACACCACAAAATTCAAGACCACTTTTGCCTGTGAGGTAAAAGACTTTGATGCTGAAAAATACATTGAAAAAAGGGAACTGAAAAAATACGACCTCTTCTCCCAATATGCTATCGCAGCGACAGATCAGGCCATTGCCGATGCCAGGCTGGATTTTGCATCGATGGATGAAGAAGCGCGCAATCAGGTTGGGGTAATTTTTGCTTCAGGTTATGGAGGGCTCAGCACTTTTGAAGAGCAGGCCAAAGAATACTACAACGGTGGTGAAACCCCTCATTTTAACCCTTTCTTTATACCAAAGATTATCGTGGATATTGCCGCCGGGTTAATCGCAATACGGCACAAACTCCATGGCCCTAACTATGCCACCGTAGCAGCATGTGCCTCCTCGAATACCGCTATTATAAGTGCCTACGATACCATACGCCTTGGCAGGGCCAGGGTAATGATAACCGGAGGGTCTGAAGCGGCAATATCCGCCCTTTCCATAGGTGGGTTTAATGCCTCGCATGCACTATCCAAAAGAAATGATGCCCCCGCTACTGCGTCGCGTCCCTTTGACAGGGACCGTGATGGTTTCGTTGCAGGGGAAGGCGCCGGTGCATTGGTATTGGAAGACTGGGATTTTGCAATTGCCAGGGGTGCCAGGATCTATGCCGAAATGGTTGGCGGTGGGATGGCTGCAGATGCTTATCATCTTACAGGTACACCACCCGACGGTTATGGTGCCATGCTTGGTATTAAAAACGCACTTAAGGAAGCTAATTTAGAACCTTCCGATATCAGCTACATCAATGCTCATGCCACATCTACACCACAGGGAGACCTTAGTGAGCTGAAAGCAATACATTCCATCTTTGGCGGCCTGCCTGTAGCTATCAGCGGCACAAAATCAATGACCGGGCATCTCTTAGGCGCGGCCGGAGCTATTGAAAGCATCATATCTGTACTGGCAGTTCACAATGATGTTATTCCTGCAACTATAAATCTTGAAAACCTTGATGAGCTGTTGCCCCATGAGCTGGATATTATCTTCGGAGCATCCATTAAAAGGACCGTTAACTATGCCCTGAATAATACTTTTGGATTTGGGGGCCACACGGCAACAACCATCTTTAAAAAATACTCGGGTATATAAATTAATCCTCAAGCATAAAAAGCATAAAGCCTATTTGAAATTTTTCAAATAGGCTTTATGCTTATAGGGTAGTTCCCTGCTGGGACCAGTATACTGATCTTATTGCCAGCCCCCGCCCGCAGCGCGGTAAAGGTCAACTGCAGCGTCAAGGCGTGATTTTTTAAGTGCAGCAAGTTCCAGCTCGCTTTGCAGTACATTACCCTGGGCAGTGATTACCTCAAGATAAGTAGCAAGGCCATTTTTAAATAACATGGTAGAATTACCTGTTGCATCTTTCAATGTAGCAGCCCTTTCAGAGGCGATGCCCTCCTGGGATTCGAGCTTGTCTATTTTTACAAGGGCATCAGATACCTCGCCTACAGCTACCAGCATCGACTGCCTGAAGCGTATTACCGCCTGTTCACGGCCCACTTTTGCAAGCTCATACTGGGTCCTGAGTTCTTTTTTGCGGAACAGCGGCTGGGTTAAACCGCCACCTACAGCCCCGAACAATGAAGCCGGGATATTAAACCAGTTGCTCGCCTGGAAAGAATTAAGGCCGCCCTGCGCTGTTATCACCAGTGAAGGATACATGCTTGCCTTTGCCACGCCTATCTCGGCGTTGGCTTTGGATAAAGCGAGTTCCTGGAATTTCACATCTGGCCTAAGGCTAAGTAATGACGATGGTAATCCGGCTGAAAGTTCTTTAGTGGCAACAAGGTTTTTCAATGTGATTTTTCGGGTGATGCCATCAGGGCTTTTGCCGATAAGAATACTTAATGCATTTTCCTGTATAGCAATTTCCTGCTCAAAATACGGAACCAGTTTTGCAGCAAACAGCTTTTGGGCTTTCGCCTGCTGTACGGCAAGGGAAGTCACCTGTCCTGACTCGTACTGTAATTTTATAATAGTAAGCGTACTATCGTTGAGCTGTACATTACGCTGTGCAATATCCAGTTGGGTATCTAAAAGCAACAGGTTATAATAACCTTTGGCAACGTTGCTCACTACCTGGGTCTGTACTGCCTTGCGGGCTTCATCAGTCTGAAGGTACGATGCCAGGGCTGAAGCCTTACGACTTTTGATCTTACCCCATATATCAGCCTCCCAGGATAGCCTTGCGGCCAAGGTATAGTCATCAATATGGTGCTGCCCTAAAAAAGTATTAGTAGAGAAGCCATTGATGCTATTGTCAGAAAGGCGTGTTGAACCTGCAGTAACGCCAAGGTCAAGCGTTGGGATATTACCCAGTTTTGCCTGGCCCAGGGTCAGTTGCGCCGACTCAAGGTTGGTTAGCGCAATTTGCAGGTCATTGTTGTTAGTCAGGGCCTGGTCTATCAAACCGTTTAGTTCTGCATCAGGAAAATACGCTTTCCATGGAATAGTTGCTATAGAGACAGTATCTGCCTGTACCTGCCTGTAATTCTCTGGTGTTTGGACTGCCGATTGCAGGCTGTCTTTGGGCACGCTACAGGCTACGAGAAGCCCAAGGGTTAAAATGCTGATAAATATTTTATACTTTAACATGATTTCTATAATTAGTTTTGTGTGTTATCCTGTAATACAGGCATTGGTTTTCTGCTTATTTTTTCGTGAAGGTTCTGGAAGATTATGAACAATACAGGGACGATAAATAATCCTAATACTACCCCGGCTATCATACCTCCGGCTGCGGCAATACTTATAGAGTGATTACCATTAGCGGATGGGCCTGCGGCGCGCATCATAGGGATCATACCCACTATAAAGGCCAGTGATGTCATGATGATCGGCCTGATCCTTAAAGCTGCTGCTTCCATGGCTGAGGCGATCAGCGTATGGCCTGCCCTTCTTCGCTGTACGGCAAATTCGACAATAAGGATAGCATTTTTGGACAGTAGCCCGATAAGCATGATCAGGGCAACCTGTACATAAATGTTATTTTCAATACCTGCCATACCTATGGCTGCAAATACCCCGAATATACCTGTTGGGACAGAAAGGATAACTGCAAAAGGAAGTATGTAGCTCTCGTACTGGCCTGCAAGCAGGAAGAACACAAACACGAGACACAGTGAGAAGATTACCGTTGACTGTCCGCCTGAAGTGATCTGCTCTTTGGTAAGGCCTGAGAATTCCAGGGTGTAGCCGGTAGGTAAATTATTGTTTCTCACTTCTTCCACAGCTTTGATAGCATCACCTGAACTAAAGCCCTTGTTAGGCATTACACTAACTGATATGGAGTTAAAAAGGTTATACCTTGTCGCTGTTTCAGGGCCAAATACTCTTTTAAGGCTTACCAGTGAACTGATAGGTACCATCTCACTCCTGTTATTTTTCACATAAACATTGTTCAGTTTAGAAGCATCGGTTCTCTCACCTACCTCAGCCTGGGCAACAACCCTGTAGTATTTACCGAAGCGGTTAAAATCTGATGCCTGGACGCTACCAAAATAGGTCTGCATGGTCTGTGTGATTTCATGGATGCTTACACCCAATTGTTTTGCTTTTAGCTTGTCAATTTTCATGTCGTACTGAGGGAAATTAGCGTTGAAAGTAGAAAAGGCTACAGCTATTTCTTTACGTTTCATAAGCTCTCCCATGAAATTGTTGGCTACCCCATTGAACTTATCCAATTTTACATCACCGGTACGGTCCTGCAATATAACATCAAGGCCGTCAACATTACTGTACCCTGCAATAGATGGCAATTCAAAGACAAAAGCATTCAGCCCTTTAATGGAATTCATTTTTTGTGTGGCCTGAGCCATAATTTCAGCGATGCTCTTTGCCTCGCCCCTCTCGTCTACCGGTTTAAGGATTATGAAGATCTGTGCTGATGAAGGGCTGTTAGAGAAGGTCAGAAAGTTGAATCCTGTCAATACATTTACACCTTTTACCTGTGGCATCGTGCTCAGTTCTTTCTGTGCCTGGGTAGTAAGCTCCTGCATACGCTCTAAGGAAGCGCCCGGCTGCATGGTCATGGCAATACCAAAGAAACCAATGTCTTCCGTCGGGATAAAGCCTGTTTTAGTTTTACTTATCATAAATACAGTAGACAGCGAAATAAGTACGATACCGGCAATGGTTATCCATTTGTGACGGATAAGGAACGTAAGGCTGCCAAGATATTTAGAGGTCATTGAACTGAAAGAACTGTTGAAGCCTGTGAAAAATCGCTCCTTAAAGTTGGCCGGTTTGCCATCGCCTTTTTTATCCTTGTGGATATCCTTAAGAAGCAACGCTGCTAAAGCAGGGCTTAAAGTAAGGGCGTTAACCGCAGATATTACGATAGCTATGGCAAGGGTAAAGGCGAACTGTCGATAAAACATACCTGTGGAGCCTTCCATTAATCCGATTGGTAAGAATACCGCCGACATGATAAGGGTGATCGATATAATAGCCCCGGTGATCTCATGCATGGCTTTTAGGGTAGCAGCCGGTGGGGCTAATTTTTCATGCTCCATCTTGGAGTGCACCGCCTCGACCACCACAATGGCATCATCGACGACAATCCCTATAGCAAGCACCAGTGCAAACAGCGTCAATAGGTTGATGGTAAACCCAAACACATTCATAAAGAAGAACGTTCCTACAATGGCAACCGGTACTGCGATGGCCGGTATCAATGTTGACCTGAAATCCTGAAGGAAAAGAAACACCACGATAAAGACCAAAACAAACGCTTCGATTAACGTATGCTGAACCTGCTCGATACTGGCATCAAGTGCCTGTTTGGTATTATATAGCATTAAGTTCTTAACGCCTTTTGGATAGCTTAACGCAGCTTTATCAAGCAGGTCGGACACACCGATCTGGATATCATTGGCATTAGCACCCGGTAACTGTTGTATTACAATGGTCACAGCAGGTTTACCTTCAAACTTGTTTTCACTGTTGTAGGTGTACGAACCAAATTCCACCCTTGCTATATCTTTAAGCTGCAATACTGAACCGTCAGCATTAGCACGGATAACAAAATTTTCATAATCTGCTTTTTTGTTCAGCTTACCGTCGTATTTAATTACATATTCATAAGCCTCTTTGCTTCCCTCTCCAAATTTACCCGGTGCGGCCTCAAGGTTCTGATCCTGGATAGCTTCCATAACTTCCTGCGTAGAAAGACCATAAGAAGCCATTTTTCCCGGGTTAAGCCAGATACGCATTGAGTATTCTTTATTGCCTCCTAAAAGGAAAACATTACCCACACCCTGTATCCTTTTGATATCGGGGATTATATTGATATTAGCATAGTTAACAAGGAACTGCTGATCATATTCTGCGGGTTTTTCACTATACAGCGTTGGTACCATTATAAGGCTGTTAACCTGTTTAGCAGTTACGATACCCCTTTGCACTACCTCGGGAGGCAGCTGGCTGGTAGCCTGTGATACCCTATTCTGTACATTTACAGCGGCCTGGTTGGGATCTGTACCTGCTTTAAAAAATACTGAGATAACAAGGGAGCCATCATTACTGGCTACAGAGCTCATATAGGTCATATTATCTACACCATTGATAGCTTCTTCTAATGAAGGGGCTACAGAGCGTAGTATCGTTTCGGCATTGGCACCTGGATATATTGCGGTCACCTGCACCGCCGGGGGTGCTATGTCAGGGAAACGTTCTAACGGAAGGTTAAACATTCCCATTATACCAAGTATCACCAGTATAGCTGATATTACTGTTGCCAGTACCGGTCTTTCGATGAATTTCTTTAACATGGTTTCTGGTTATTAATTGTTAGCTAATTGAACTGATGTAGCAGGGGTATAAGGTTTAGCCTGGATTTTCTGGCCTTCCTGAAGATGGTCAAAACCGCTGGTTACAACCCTTTCACCTTTGGAAAGGCCTTCTTTTATGATGTAATAACTACCGCTGTTACCGGCTATAACAACTGTCCTTTTACTTACAGTGTTATCTTTGCCCACAACGTAAACAAATGTTTTGTCCTGAAGCTCCTGTGTCGCAGTCTGTGGTATATTGACTACATCGGTAAACTGAAGCCCTAATTTTACTTTACCGGTATTGCCCGAGCGCAATAAACCGTCACGGTTAGGAAAAGAAGCCCTCAAAGTAATGGCTGCTGTATTGCGGTCAAATTGCCCGTTTACAAGCTCTACCTTTCCCTTCTTATCATAAGTGCTGCCATCGGCCATAAGTAGTTCCACTGAAGGAAGGTGCGCTATTTTTTCTTTGAGGTTTTTGCCCGGATACTGGGTTTTAAAGCTAATAAAATCACTTTCACTCAGTGAAAAGTACACGTGTACTTCAGAAACATCCGAAAGGTCAGTCAATGCCTCAGCATCAGTTATATTTACAAGTGCGCCCTGTTTTTTAGGAAGGCGTCCAATGTAACCGCTAACCGGTGCTTTAATTATGGTATATCCAAGGTCAATCTGTGATGCAGATACATCTGCCTTGGCCTGGCCTACTGTGGCAGCTGCGATTTTCTCAGTAGCCTTAGCAGTCTTCAGCTGGTAATCTGAGATTACTTTGTTAGCGACAAGAGGTGTAAGTTTTTCTACCTCCAACTGGGCATTGGTAAGGGCGCTCTGGGCAGCCAGAAGGCGGCCCTGGGCATTGTTAGATCGTTCCTGGTAAGGCCTTGCATTTATTTTAAATAATGGAGTCCCCTTAGTTACGAAGTCACCCTCGTCTACATATACGGCATCCAGGGTACCGTTAACCTGTGGACGGATCTCCACATTCACCTTACCTTCAACCGAGGCAGGATATTCTGAATAAACAGTTGCAGATCCTGAAGCAACATTAAGTACAGGAACTACTTCCAAAGTTGGGGCCTGAGCCACCTGATTTCCTGTACAGCTATATAAAAAGGCCAGGATAAATAGTGATAAAATTTTCATGATTTTAAAATTTAAAAGTTTATATTTTTATTGGTAATCTGTGTTTTGGTGCCGAACATTGTAATTTTTGCTACAGGTGTTAGCACACATGAAAAAAATTAAGAGGAAATTGAATTTGTAATATCTTTAATCGAATCAACTAATACGATATGGTTAATTTCATTGGTGCTTCCCTTATGTACAAGGTTAATGGCCACCAGGCCATGTACCGCCGACCACATCGTAAAATATTTAGCCGCAATCTGATCTTCTGTAGGTGATTTTGCACTCATGAGCTTCTGTATAACTTCAAAGAACATCTTTGCCGGGTTCTCACTATCATTCAGCTCAGGTTTCGCGATTGAGCACTGGGTGTCAACACCGAACATTAACTGGTAATATTCCTTTTCAGCAAAGGCAAAGTCCCAATAGGCTATCCACATATTCTCAAGTTGTATGCTCGGCTGGTTATTAATTTGCCTGGCTTTATCTATCTCATGTCCCAGGTGCTGGAATCCCTGTTGGGTAAGTTCGGTAAGCAAAGCCTCTTTGTTCTCAAAGTGCTCATAGATTACAGGAGCAGAATACTCTATCAATTCTGCTATTTTTCTCATGCTCAAAGCCTGCCAGCATTCCTGCTTTACAATTTTTAAGGCTGCTTTTAGGATATCTTTTCTTGTGTTATCCCTAAGGCGTTGTTTTCTTTCTATTATGCCCATGATATTTTAATTTTAATAATTCTGTGTATGTGTTAAATCTGTATCGCCTACCTAAGACAGAACAATCGTTCTATTTTTAAGCAAAAAAATATAGTGCTTTCGTGGATCGGGATGAGTTAACAGATTCAATTCCTGTATATTCCTCCCTATTTACATTACAAAGTAACGGCAGTAAAATTCCTAAAACATTCACATTTGTTAATAAAGAAAAAAGGGTAGTTAAAAAATAGAACGATCGTTCTGTGTTAAGGTAAAAAAATCACTGCGGTAAAGCAGTGTACAGAACGACCGTCCCAACAAAAACAAATCAAATAATACAAATTAACTTATTTCATACATTTCAATTTCACTTACAACCATTTTTGTAAGTGTCTGCATTTTCTTGTTGCTGTCCATAACTTTGCTAAGTAACATTGCCCCCTCCATTACCGCCAGGATCTTAAGTGCCTGTACCTCCGGGTTGATAGTTGGCAATAACTCACCTGCGGCAACCCCATCGCTTATTATCGTCTCCAGCGTAGTAAGCATAGTGTCTGCACTTGCACATACCTTCTTTCTAATTATTACATCAGTGTCATCAGAGTCCACGCCAAAATTAAGCATTGGGCATCCTCCTTCTATAAAAGGCGCATTAACAGGATTTTTATACAACTCCATAAATGCAGCAATTTTCAGTTTTGCAGTCTTTTCCCTTGAGATCAGGTAATCGGTCTGTTTACCAATTTTCGCTGAAAGGTAGTCTACTGTTGCCCTGGCAAGTGCCTCCTTATTTTCAAAATGCCCATAAAGCGAAGCTTTTGCTACTTTAGTCTCTTTTATTATATCACTAATCGAGGTTCCTACAATTCCCTTTTTATTAAAAAGGACTGCTGACTTTTCTATAATCATTTCTCTTACTTGCTCCGGCGTTCTCATGGTAATCAAAGTTTTGAGTTGCAAATATAGAACGAACGTTCTGTCTGGCAAAATTTTATGGGTTATTTTTTAATTTATCTTTTCCAGAGCATCGATACCCCCAGTAAAATAAGTTATTTTACCGAACTAAATACTAAGGCATTAAGCCTGGTTTTTAACAACTGCTCACCTAATTGCAGGTTAAATTCTTTCTCAAGTTTTTCTAAAATAACTGGTAAAAGCTGTGGGATATTTGCTTTAATCACTCCAAGGATCGGCAGCCCCTCGATAAAGCCTTTTGCTGCACCGGCAGCTGATAGTGTTTCACTGGTCAGCGTAACAGATACTGCATTATTATCATCGAACCCTGCTTCATGAAGAAGTTCTAAAACAACCTTTTCGTTATCCAGGCTGAAAGGGCCGTTCCTAAATGTATCAGATGCCGTATTCCCCATAAAGGAATTTACAACTTCGCTGGTAATCTGCCAGGCATGGTTCTGCTCTATGGGCCCCCAAGTATTAAAAATCAACTGGCCTCCGGGTTTAAGCACACGCCTGGCCTCCTGTAATGCCTTTATCCTGTCGGGAGGGAACATAATACCAAACTGACAAACAACAAGGTCAAATATATTATCCTCAAAAGGAAGCGACTGCATATCGGCAGTTTGCCATTCGATATTTTTATTGGCTATTCTCTCTGCAGCCAAAGCGAGCATACCGGGGTTAAGATCTGTTGCCGTGAGCATTGCCCCTGAAGGCAATTTTTCGGACAGGTGTTTTGTCACCCTCCCGGTGCCTGATGCTATCTCAAGCACTTTATCTACTTTAGTCAGGTCCACTCTTTTCACAAGGTCAACCGCATAAGGTTCAAAAATGAACGGGCCTAACAGGTCGTCATAATTTTTTGCTATCGTGTCATTAAACACTATCGTATTCTGTTCCATGATTGAATTAATTTACTTAGTATTAAAATTCTCAGACAAAGGAACGATCGTTCTTCTTTAAAAACATTCACATTTGTTAATAAATTGATAAGTGGTATTTTCCATCTTATATTGGAAGAACTTAGTAAACTGAAAATTTTAAATTTGGAGCATTTCTTAAACCGGACACAATTATTAATTTCTATTTATGGACAGAGAGTATTTTACACGCCAAGATTTTTATTATATAGTATGGACTATCCCGGTAAGCCAGCTTTTGGGCAAATATCATATCAGTCACCATAAATTTCAACAGCTATGCAAAAAATCAAATATACCCTTGCCTGGTATCGGCTACTGGATGAAAATCAAAAATAACAACGTAACGCAGAGAAAACCGCTGCCTGTAGACAACGGTTCCCAAGAGTTAATAACCCTTGCACTGGGCCCGAAAATAATCCCCCGAAAGTGAGCGAAGATTCTAAAACAAGTACCTCTGTTGCAAGAAAAGAGAGCGGTGCTAAGTTTTCTGTTCCGGAGAAATTCAAAAAACCCCATCATCTGATCCTGGAAACTAAAAGGCTTTGGGCTGACGCTAAAGCTAACGGCTATAATTATGACAGAAATATCCCTCATCTGTCTATACGTGTAGAGCCCTTTAATACAAAAAGAGCCTTGCTGCTTATGGATACCTTCATAAAATTATTGGAAAAAAGGGGACACCAAATTGAATTTAAGTATTATCGTCCATATGCTGTATTATATGAGGTTGACATCGAACTCGATTTGAGAGAGGCCGCGAAGAGAATCCCAAAACCTGGTTTCTTATCCCACTTTTGAGCTTGAATATACCGGAGAATTTGTGCTGATGACCGGTAAATACTCCCTCAGCAGGGAATGGCGTGATGGAAAAATAAAATTAGAAGGAATGCTGGAAAAGATCATTCTCTGGATGGAAGCCCACGCAAGAGAATGGGCCAACAGAAAAGAAAGTAGTCGTCTGGCTCAAATCGAGCGAGAACGCCAAAAAGAAATACAGGACAATTTACTAGCGCTGCAACAGCAGGAGCAGGATTATCTCAAAAAGTTGCTTGAAGACGCACAAAAGTATGATAATGCACTAAAGCTGAGAGCATATATAACAGCTATACAATCAAAAACAATGCATGAAAACAATTTTGAATTACAGCAATGGATAGAATGGGCCTTTAAACAAGCTGATATGCTGGATCCTTTACTCAATAATTAAATGTAATGAGCGGCTGCCCTCTTTGGAAAGTCCAAGTCGCATAGTATGCTATCATATGAGCGTAAATTAATTTTTAGACACTGGCACCCACTTGAAAAACCGCACCGCTTTTTATAATTCCATAAGATAATTATATAGCAGCCTACTGCTGTTGAGTCCTATTTTTAAAGCAATGCGTTCTTTCCTTTTTCTGGCAGATTCACTGGTAATACCTAATAGATTAGAAATTTCCTTTGTTGTCAGGTTCATATAGATGTAGATAATAAACCGTACATCATTTTTTGTAAGCCCGGGATGGCGGTCTTTTAATTTCCGTATAAACTCATAATTTAATTCGTTAAAGTGTCTTGTGAAATCATCCCATTCCTCAGAGGAGCTGACTTCTTTTTTTAAACGCTTAAGATAATTAATAAAAAGATGGTTCCCTGAAAATTCTGGTATCTTAGAGAAGGTGTCGATTATTTCCTCAACAAGTTCGTTACGTTTTGAAAGTGAAAATGCTTTGATAGAAAGCTCTTTATTTCTTGCCTGTACTGCCAGGTTTAATTCCTCTTTTTCGAAGGCTGCCTTAACATCTTTCTCCTGCATGTCTTTTTCAAGCTGCAATTTTTCGTTTTTCTGTTGTTCAAGCTCCAGCAAAACTTCCTGCTCTTTCTTTTCTGACAGTAGTTTCTTTTTTTGGAATTTAGTACGTATAACTACTAATAATGCCAGCACAATGATTACTATCAAGAATATAGTTATCAGGAATATTTTTCTTTGCGAAGCAATTACGACATCCCTGTAGTGTTCGCGGGTCTTGTAATCCTCAATTTCAAACCGTAGCTTATCATGCTGAAAAGCATTTTCATCCCTTATACTAACAATTTTTAATTCATTGTTTCTAACAGAATCTCTATAGACAAGAGCCTGCTTGTAACTTCCGCTTTTTTCGTACGTTGATGATAAAAGATTGAAAAGCTCGCTTTTAGTTTCAGGATTTACAACTTCTGTAAGACATTCAAAAATGACATCTATAGCCATTTGATATTTACTTTGGGCTACATATGACTCGGCCAGTACAATTTTGACATTTATCAACAGGTCTTTAAATTCCGAATTTCGGTATCTTTTTAAAATAGCTAAGGCATTTTCCCGGGCTTCGCCAATTTTATCCTGTCTTAACTTGATCCTCGCCATAGTTAGCTTAATCATTAGGATATCACTCTCCCTCTTAACTTTTTTAAGGGCAGACATTACATAACTGTACGCTTTAGGATATTCCCGCTTCTCATAAGCAAGTATCCCAATATTCATTAAATATAGCCCGGCCTTTTCATCGCTGTTTTGAGAAAGGGCATAATTGTACGCTATAGTAAAGTAATTGAGTGCCTTTTCGTAATTATGCTCTTTACTGTACAATATGGCAATATTGTTCAGGGCTGTCATCCTATAAGATTCATCCAGGTGTGCTACAGCAATTTTGTAGGCCTCCATATAATATTTAAGCGCTTCACCATAATCTAAAATTGCAAAGTAATTGGCTCCAATGTTATTATTGGCTAAGAACTGATGGCGGTAAGAGGTATTCTTTTCTGCGAGCTTTTTAGCTTCCAATAATAATTTTATGGATTCCCTGTATTGTTCATGCTGCATCTTTTCAATACCATTGACAATTAGGGTATCGCATCTCTCCTGCCCGATAGCCCTCAGGGTAAGAAGATGAACGAATGCCAATAGTAAAATTTTGAATTTAAGCGCTTTTAACATGCACAATAGTAAAGATACAGCCTCTCCGGACTGGAAAGGCTGTACAAAAATAATGCTTAATCTTTTATGATCCTGACAATATCTGTTATTCCCGAATCTGTGGTTATCTTCACCAGATATAATCCTTTTGCAAGCCCGGAAATACTAATAACAGGCTTCTCGGATTCCATAACCTTTGCTCCACTCATTGAGTATAAAGTTACTTTACTAATAACTCCGGTACCCTCACCATGCCTTATCGTAAAATTATCAGACGCAGGGTTTGGATATACTATAAAGTTCTTTTCAGAATACTGAGGGCTATCAACTCCAAGGACAGAATTATTTACAACATACGATTGCACGCCAAGGTCTGTTGTAGCGAAATAGATCTTCACATGGTCCTGGGCAAAGGAAAATGCAATATCGTTTGTTGACATATATTGCAATTCTTCCGGAAGAAGGCTCGTCCAGCTTTCTCCCCCATTTCCTGTTATATACAATGTTGTAGTTCCATTTCTTGCGAAATCGGCCGTTATGGCGATATTGTCATCAAAAGGAGAAAAAGTGATTTTTTTAGCCAGTACATCCGGTAACGAAATACTCCAATTGGCACCTCCATCAACAGATCGGTATATACCTTGGGCTGTTGTAGCCAGCAAGTGGGCTTCATTGGTATGGCTTCTGGTAACACTTTCTATAAAATTATTCTCTAATTCTAATCCCTCGCTATTTTGAATCGTCCATGTGATGCCTTTGTCCTGAGATTTAAATATTCCATCAGCTTTTACTACTGTAAGGTGAGTATTATCCGACTCGGAAACATATATTGCAGCTGTCTTACCCGAGGAAGGAAGCGTTAGGACAGTAGTTGTAACGTTTTGCATATCGCTTAAATCCAACTTTAGGATATTTCCGTCAATTGAAGCATAAACGATGGTATTTTCAGAAGGATCAGTTGCAATTTGTTCTAAGGAAAACATCAGGTATTGCTCCAATACTGAAGTCCTTGTTTCACCATAGTCATTACTTACTTCCAGTTTTCCAATAGAAAAATCTGTTGAAGGAGTGAAATAAAATAATCGACCTGGAGTTAGAGGATCCGCAACTGCATGAGGGTAACTATAGTAAAAGATATAAGGACTCAAATTATATGAAGTCGAAATTGAGGTTCCAGGATCTTTACGTACGAAACCAAATAAAGCATCATAGTATAGAACCTGGTTGCTTGTTGAGCTATTAAGTGAAACGCCTGTTGCATTTAAAAATGGTGCATGGATTTTACTAAATGTTGCCCCATTATCAGCCGTTGAAATTGGAAAATAATTTGTACTTATAATTATTTCACTGGTACTTGGCCTAAAGCTAGCTGTAATTGGCAAATTATAGTCTGTTGCATTCGATTCATAAGAGTGTGTCTCCCAGGTTGCACCTCCATCATTTGTTGTTACAAGCTCGTTAAATTCTACGACTGCAATCTTATTCCCATCTGCCGGATGATATAAAACTTTATAGATAGCATTATTTATGGTGTTATCACTCCAGCTAATATTTAAGTTCGTCCAAGTTGTACCACTGTCTACAGATTTATACACAGCCTGTGTGAACTGATCACCTGTAACACCAGTTGCTACAAGCATTTGACTTGCGTGCTGTGGATTAAAGGCAATACTACCAAGAGCCACACCGGCAAGAGATTCGCTCCAGGTCTGCCCTGCATTACTGGAAACCCACAATCCGCCATCAACATCCGTGGGACCCTGTCCCCTGGCAAGAAATATTTTCTGCGCATCATAAGGCGCTATTGCTACATCAGTTATAAAAACATCATCATGCTCTTGGTTAAAGTACACCATATTCCAGGTAACCCCTGCATTACTGGTGTAATACGTCTTGGTATATTGTACAACTCCATCCGAATAGTAATAATAATTAGCTAAAATTACTGACCCACTAGCATCATAAACACTATAACTATGTACAGCACGCGGCATTAAGCCAAATTCATTAAAATCCTGTGGGGGAGCAGGAATTTCAGAAGTGACAATGTTAGTTTGGGTATTATATATGAAAATCTGTTCTTCTGTAGAGAAAGCCAACGAATGCTGGCCATGTAAGTTTTGAAGGGAATTCATATAATGAATATGGGAATAAAGTATTTCCCAAGTTTGCCCGTTATTCTTTGACATAACGATATGGTTATTGGCCGTGCGTGCATAAAGCTCATTGGCATTGGTGTCATCATAGGTGATGTCAAACAATGTCGGATACGTATCTATTGTTTCATTTGTAAATTGTGCATTTACATGTAGTGCAAATAGTAGTAATAGCACTGAGATAATTTTTTTCATAGCATTTTTCTTTTTTCTTAAGCAAATTTCTGAAACATCTTTTATTTTAACAGCTTTCGATTTGTTTGTCTGAAATAACAGTTGAGTCCTTGCAAATATGAACAATTTAACCTGTAACGCAATATTATAAAACGGTATAAAAAGTGACATTTACTATTTCGACCTAAATGGAATGCACATATTAAAACACTAATAAACAACAATTTAATCACAATAATAACGGTATATATCTTTGGTACAGAAAGGAAACCTATGCAGAATAATCCCTATTTCAATCAAGGGATTTAAAGTGGACAACTTCATTTATTTAATGTACTATTTAATTGAGGTCACAAATGAATTACCGGTTTGATATGCTATAATTTATAATAATGAATTTATTACCAGATTAAATAATTCAAATGAATGTGGGAAACATACTATAGAAAGTCACCGTTTCATAAAAATAGCGCATTCCCCTCGGCGTTAAGGTATTTATACGCAACACCTAAAAGAATTGATGGTATAAAAAAGCTCTTTACGTAATTCGGGTTAATTAAATTTTTTCTTCTCTGAAAATAAATGGCTTTCCAACTTATCGCGGCGTTAATAACCGTATAATTTATAAGCCTCTGGCTTCGATTGCAGATTGCCTCTTGCGTTGATACGCTGTGCCAGCTGAATTTAAAATATTATTACAAGCGAATTTCAAACCAAAACATAATAATCAGAGATATTTTTCTCATGAACTCTAAAGGACAGGGAAAACCAAATAATTAATTACTTAAATGAAATTCATTTATAACTTAGCTTTAACACGCCAATTTATTTAAATCATGCATAAAATGGTTTGAAATTTATCCCATTAGGGTCACTCTTGAAATAAGGCCTTTTTAACAAAGTAAAATCGGTCCTGACAACAAAGCTGACAATTATGTACCAATCTATATTTGCCGGATAAAAATATAAAATATGATTGATCACATTATACTTACAGTTAGCAATTTCGAACGCTCAGTTGAATTTTACAACAAGGCATTAAAGCCACTTAACATCCGGATGACCATGGATTACAAAGGCCCAGGCGACCACCATGACCTAAAGGGATTTGGGGATGATACTACCATTTATTTTTGGCTGAAAGAAGGTGAAGTAAAATCTAATGGTGTCCATATAGGATTTGTAGCCAAAGATCACGCGCAAGTTGAAAGCTTTTACAAAGCGGCTCTTGCAGCGGGAGGTACAGATAAGGAACAGCCAAGGATATTCCCTGAATATTATCCTGGCTATTATGCTGCATGGATCATCGATCCTGATGGCTATGAAATTGAGCTTGTACACAAAAGCTAATAGTAGGGAATTACTTCATAGACCTATTAAAGAGCACTAAGCCAAACATACTATAAAAATGAAAAACAACAATTATCAGGGTGTATTACAGCATTCCATTGGTTCAGGATTTGGTGCAGCATCCACAGCGGAGGCCGTAATCAAAGGAGTTGACCTTAAAGGTAAAACTGCCATCGTAACTGGTGGTTATACCGGTATTGGACTGGAAACTGTAAAGGCACTGGCAGCAGCAGGAGCACATGTTATTGTACCTGCAAGAAACATAGAAAAAGCAAGAAAGAATTTAAATGGCCTTGCAAATGTGAAAGTAGAATCAATGGATCTAATGAAACCGGAATCGATTGATGCATTTGCCCAAAGATTCACCGCTTTAGGCCAACCTTTGCATTTGCTAATAAACAATGCGGGTATTATGTGGGTTCCCCTGGAACGCGATGAACGCGGATATGAATCGCAGCTTGCTACAAACTATCTTGGCCATTTTCAATTAACTGCAAGGCTTTGGAGCGCATTAGTAAATGCAGGTGGTGCAAGAGTAGTGAATGTTTCATCATGGGGACACCATTTTTCCCCTTTTATATTTGAAGACCCTAATTTTAACAACAGAGAATTTGAATCTTTCTCTGCTTACGGACAATCCAAAACCGCCAGTATCCTATTTTCTTTAGAATTGGATAATAGGGGAAAAAGTGTTGGCGTACGTTCTTACTCCCTGCATCCCGGAATAATTTCAGAAACCGAATTGGGAAGGAATGTTCCGCATCAAGATCTGGTTGCGTATGGGGTATTTGATGATAATGGCAATGTTATCAATGATCCTTCAAAAGGATTGAAGTCCTTATCACAAGGCGCCTCTACAACCATTTGGTGCGCTACAAGCCCGCAACTGAATGCTATTGGAGGTGTCTATTGTGAAAATGCTGATATAGCTGAACTGAACATTCCGGAATTAGGCAATGCGCAAGAAAACATGGATGGTTCCACAATGATGAAAGGTGTAGCGCCTTACGCACTGGATGAAACAGCAGCCGGTAAAATTTGGGCACTTAGCGAAGAATTAACTGGTGTAAATTTTCTGATTTAATCAACAACTGATTTATATTTAAAAGGTGCTTTTTATCGGCACCTTTTTATAATTTGTATATTTATTGAATAAACGTAATTATGGCAGGACAGGAACAAAGCAAATATACTGAAATTCTCTTATCTTGTATAGAAGAAAACTACTTCGAGGACGAGACAATTTTAGAATATCATTCATTTGCAAGAGTAATCTCTGGAGAAATGAGCGTACTGCAGGGAGGTAAAACCTATACTTTTGGTCCGGGTGATTCACTTATATTCCCTAATAACCAATTATCAAGACTAAGCAAGAATCCAAAAGATGGACAGCCGTACAGAGCGTTGGTTATTTTTTTAACACCAAAAAGACTTAGGGAATTTTATCTCAAAAATCCTATGCAGATTACAGCACCAAATGCCTATACTATCAAAACTCTGGAAAAACACCCTTTACTTGAAAGTTTCTTTGCTTCTTTAATTCCCTATTTTGATCTGCAAAGTGAACTTCCTGAAAAAATCATTTCGGTTAAGATAGAAGAAGCAATAACAATTTTACGGACGATTGAGACAAACATAGATAGCCTGCTTGCTAATTTTTCACAGACTGATAAAATTGATATTGCCGGTTTTATGGAGAAAAATTATATGTTTAACAGATCAATAGAAGAGTTTGGCTGTTTAACCGGAAGGAGTCTCACAACATTCAAACGCGATTTCAAAAGGACATTTAATGCCACACCTCAAAAATGGATCCTTCAAAAAAGGCTGGAACTTGCCCATTACAAGTTAACCAATAAAGGATTAAAAGCTAATGAGGTATATCTTGAAACCGGTTTTGAAAATTTATCGCATTTCTCTTTTGTGTTCAAAAAGCATTTTGGTTATGCACCGACAGAAGTACACAGGAGATAATCTGAAAATACCTCGATTTGCATATCTCACAGGCAGAAGCCTTTCATTTAGACTTATAGCAGTTTCGATTATTCAGTATTCGAAGTTTTACCTTCGAAAAATTTAGCAGTATCAATCTCGTTTATAATGACCTCCAACTCACTCAGGTCTCCATTTTGGAAAAAGTACATTTGCTCCCTGTCGAACATTTCAAATTGATTGAAAACCCTAGATGCGATATGGTACTGCTCAAGGATATTGTCTGATGTATTATGCTTTTGGATTAGAAGTTTTTCTGTCATCGTCGCATAGTCTTTTTTCAGGAGTATACTATAGGCCATCATACCATCCTTGTTCTCATAAGGTACAAGCAGCTCATTAATTGCCTCATGGACTATCATCTTAGTGGTGACTATCCCCTTTCCGTATTTACATTTTATCTTCCTGTTATGCCTCTTTTTATCGGGAAAGAAAGTGTGTACAATTTTAGTATCCTTATACGTCAGCATATGATACTTTTCGGATATGCCATCCGTGAAGGTATAGTATCCGGTATATTTGTCAAATAAATCCGGCCTGTTGTTTTTGGTGATATTCTTATTCTGCTCATAGAAGATTGCCTCCGCTATCTTTAGGTAATCAACAATAGGGATCATCTCTGGATTGAACTTGCTTGGATTATCCAGCTTGTAATTTCCATATTCGGATAAAGTCCAGTAATTCTCATTAGAAAAGTAGCTGTGCCTGTCATTGAGATGATCGAAGCCCGTATGCTCATTGCCTACAACAAATATAAGATGCTTATCTACGGATATGGTCTTTATGGAAACCTCAGTCGCATTTCCGTCAATGCAATGGCAGTTATGATAATCTTCAAAGTTTATTTCTGCTTCTTTTGAAATAGCTTCCAACTGTGTTATTGAAAAAAGTTTTTCCACAATAATGGGCGATAACGGTTTGTATTCAGTGTATTTTTTACACTGTAAATATCAGAAATTATTAACTCTAAAGTAAAGAATAAATAAATTCACGGTACGATTGAATAGGAAACAGGAGATATAAGTGAGAATTGAATGTAATATATGATATTTTTTCCAGCTCATACCGCCCTGAAAGCAAGCTTTCAGGGCGGTATGAGCTAGCTTACGGATGCAACCTACGGTTGCATCTACTATTGAAGAACCCTCAAGCGCCGCATCGCTTGAGCAAAGGTAAGGATTTTTTAGCAGACATAAAAAAATAAGCCAGTTACTCCCAAACTATATAATTGTCGCAAATATTTACTAAATTTGCGACAAATAAGCACATTTATAATGAATGAAAGCGTTGAATACAAAGTAATTGAGCGAATAAAAAAAGCCAAGAGGGGGTCTGTGTTTTTTACAGATGATTTTCTTCGTTTTGGTACGGCAAAATCGGTCAGTAAAACTCTTGAGCGCTTGGTTGAAAAACAAGAGATTATCCGTGTGGCCAGAGGCATCTATACACGCCCTGAGAAAAACAAAACCCTTGGCATCACACTTACCCCTTCAGCAGAGACAATAGCAAAGGCCATAGCCCGTCGTGACCGTGCACGGATTGTCCCTACAGGCAGCTATGCTTTAAATGTACTTGGCCTTTCTACACAAGTACCCATGAACGCGGTCTATCTTACAGATGGTGCGGCACGAAAAGTCGTTATTGGAAAAAGAACCATACTATTCAAAAAAACCGCGCCAAAAAATCTTGCTACCATAGGCGAGATCAGTGGCCTGGTTATCCAAGGGCTGAAGGCTATAGGAAAAGATGAGCTTACCCATGAAGAGATGGTAAAAGTCATTGATATCCTTAAAAAAGAGAAAATCGAACGGCTTCGATATGACATCAGGCTTGCCCCTGAATGGATACGTAACATAATGAAAGCGGCCCTACCGGAAGATTATACCCCATGATGGAAAATTGGCTACTGTTAACCGATCAAGAAAAATCCGGACTGTTCAATGAAGCTGCAGCACGTACCGGACTTCCTGCCCATGCAATAGAAAAGGATTGGTGGGTCACTACCACATTACGGGCCGTCTTTGCCTCCAGCCATGCCCCCCACCTCATTTTCAAAGGAGGCACTTCATTAAGCAAGGCCTATAACCTGATTGAACGTTTCTCAGAAGATATAGACCTGGCGATTGACCGCCGTTATCTGGGATTTGACGGGGAGCTTACCAAGAGCGGAATAAAAAAATTACGTAAAGCCTCCGGTACCTTTATCGTAACAACATTCAAGGATGAGCTTGCCCTGCATTTGCAGCAGATGGGAATTCCTGAGAGTTGGTATATCCTAACCACGGATGAGAATATTGATGATACAAGTGATCCCCATTCCATTGAACTTGTATATGTATCAGTACTAAGCGAGGGCTCAGATTACCTTCCACGAAGGGTATTAATCGAAATCGGTGCACGCGCACTGACCGAGCCTACAGAGATGCGCCCCATATCTTCAATGGTAGATGATGCTTTTCCTGGGCAGGCTTTCAATATCCCCTCATTTGAAGTAAATGTGGTACTGCCATCCAGAACTTTTTTGGAAAAGGTATTCCTGCTCCACGAAGAATTCAGTAAACCCGAAGATAAAATAAGGCATAAAAGGCTGACCAGGCATCTGTATGACCTGGAGAAGCTAATGGATCATCCTTTTGGGCTCTCTGCAGTAAAAGATAAGGAACTGTTCGCTACAATTGTGGCCTTCCGTCAAAAATATACTGCGGTGCGGGGTATTGACTATGACAGGCATACCCCCTCTACCCTGGCTTTTCTCCCGCCGCCATCAGTAAATGAGGCGTGGAAACAGGACTATGCAGAAATGCGTGAAAATATGTTCCATGGCAAAACACTCGACTATGAACAAGTCCTGACCCGTTTAGTTCAGCTTAATGAAAGGTTCAAAAGCTCTTAAATTTATTATTAAAAGGGTTATGTGTATACCAATACCACGTTTCTTCTATGAGCTCTAGCCACTATTACGAAAATATTGACAGATATATGCGCCGTTTTGCAGAGTACCTGGAGAGGCATGAATCGTTCGGGCTTTTTATTAATAGATAGCTCACATTGACCTGATTTTATTATTGATGCAGGTAGGATTTAACTAATATTAAACAGCATCTTAAAAAATACTTAAGCAACATAAATAGGCATTTATACGTACAATGGAAATAAATTTTACGGTTTCCTTAATTCGGTATCAATTAATAAATTTGACTGGTATCTCTTTAATATCATTTCTATGCCAACATCAAAAAATAACGTAATATCCATTTTTAGCCCGGATATCCTGGATCAATACATGTCGGGATTCCGCAGTGTTAATCAAAACGGCTATCATAGCAAAAAAGAAATTATTGACGGATGGATCCAGATGTTGACATCAGGTACACTTAAGAGTCTGAAAGAAGAAGAGATCAAGTCCAAGTTTCTGAACAGCTTCTTCGGCGATGTGCTTGGGTTTAATGGAAACGCGGAGCGATGGTCTATGCGGGAAGAAAAAAAAGTAAAGTATGATCCGTCCAAGTCCGATGCAGCCTTGGGATATTTTAGCATCGACAAAAGATGGGATGATGTGCGGGCCGTTATTGAGGTCAAGGACGCCAATGCGGACCTTGACAAAAAACAATCTGGCCATGGTAAAAAGACAGCAGTAGAACAGGCCTTTTCCTATGCCTATAAAGAAGGCGGCAAATGCAGATGGGTCATCGTAACCAATATGGTAGAGGTACGTTTTTACGCCTCGACAGACATTAATCATTACCAGCGCTATCATTTAAGCGACCTTAGCGATGTTGCGGTTTTGGATGAACTGTTGTTCCTGTTCCACAGAGACCGCCTTATAGCCAAAGACCATCCGTCAAAAACAGAGGAATTCTATCAGATCAGAACTAGGCTCAATGTCGCCAAAAATGGACCCGACAATATTATTGACAGGATGTACTACTCTTTAAAACGGTTTGAAGATCTGCCCTTTGTTGACCCTTATTATATATGCAATCTCAAGCCATTCAATATCCTTGAAGAACATGTCTGGCATTTTGAGGGCAACAATCTTACCACGTTTAATTCTGAAATCTGTGAGCTGCTCTCCAAAATTGAGATCAAGGACCATAAACTTATGCTTAAAGATTCCTTCGAAAAGGAATTGCTCAATACTGGGGTCTATGATCCGCAGGGAAAATTATCATGGGTCTTCACCTACCTGAATCAATGTGGCATTAAATGGATTACTGCCATATGGGACATAAAAGCGATCGAACACGAAAACAGGGCTGTTATCGGGTATAGCAATAAATACACACAGCACATTAATGATGACCAAGGAATTGTTAAGAACATCATTGTTTACAGTCAACAAGATTGTGATTGCTTAAGCTGTAACTTCAGGAGCTTTCAGTTTCCACACCTTTTTGGCAAACTTGAAAGTCTTGACGGAAATCCGGAAAACTATACGTTGGAAACCGCCTACGGAAACTACCTTCTCGGAGCAAAAGGATTCAAAGCGAGTTACAGTGTCCTGAAAGCCATGGAAAATAACAGGACAGCACAGCACAGGGGACTGGATTATTTCCTGATAAGGTTAAATCAAAAAGCGCTCGTCAATTTAATTCCTTCCTATTACGGTGGCAGTGATGCTAAAGAACTTGGCCAGCGCCTGAGAGTTTTGGATATTGACGATCTGATACATCACGAATTGGATTTCGGAATTGATAAGGATGTCAGGAACTATCTCGTACAGCTTAAGGAGGACCGGCTATTGACACGCACTAAAAAAAAGGTGCAGGACACATTAGAGCAAATCCGTAAACTTAAAGAACTGTATGACAATAACGGGAAACAGCTCTCGGGTCCCAACCTATTCGAAATATTGAACAATGCCTACTTTCTTTTGTACATGCACATCAACAGGAATTTTCTGTTTCAGGATATTTTCACATCGTTCCAGGAGATTGCCTATGATACCGTCTCGGGTATGGCGATTTTGCACGAGGTCAAAGAATTTGGGATTGACGTTTTCCCGCATTTCTATCTAACCGAAGGCATATTGCATATAGGGGAAGAGAAATTTTCTAAAATATTCAAGCCTATCACCTTATTGAGGGTAAGCGAATCCGATAAGGTAAAGATAATAAAGGATGCCAGGAGTTTTTTCAGCTCATTCTATAAAGAGCCGCGTTACGCATTTAGGCCAACGGCCCGAAAGCAGATAACAATCGCTGCCCAGGATTACAGCTTTACGGAAAAATCGTCCCGTTATTTCAGTAATATTTGCACTGTATTGCTAAAAATAGAAGTAGATACGCAGGAAATAGCTGTACTTGAAAAACCGATGGCATATTGCCTGAAATTTGAAGACTTCTTAGCGCATTATGATCTTGAAAGGCTTGGGGTATTGATTGAAAAAAAAGGCAGGCTTTTCAGTAAAGAGGGTTTAGTGAAAATGTTGGAAATTGCAATTAGCAGGGACCGCCTGAACAACCACAAATATGACGCCCTCATACTTTCGATTTGTAAAGGTATCAAAGATTTCCACAATAGTACGAAGGTTAGTGACAGGGCATTTGCGCTCAGGGCAATTTCTAACTGTCATGCTGTGGGTTCAAAACGAGCCGACTTTCGCACCTACATACATCTTCCTGCAATTTTAGATGAGCAGACAGCTAAAGTAGTAGTTGATGCAATCGATGGGGAGCTTTCAAGGGAATTCAATCACGAGTTTTATGCAAGTTTACTTAGGGAGGGAGTGATCAAGAGTGATCACAAAAATTATTTTGAAAGATACGTAAAATCAATAGCGGCCATGTCCAAAAACGGTCTGCATTTCGAAAATGAGGAGCCCGTCCGTAAAAAAAGCAATTATAGCTTCACTGGATTTTACGTTCTGCTTCATAAGGCAGGCATATCGTTGACTCCTGCTCAATTAGCATACTTTGCTGAACTGCCGCCTTACGAAAAATGGCTATTGGAACCAGCTAGCTATGATTATAAAGAATTTTCTCCCTTTTGGCTTAAATATGTACCTGCCTCGACAGGGATATATGATAAAATCAAAAATATATCAGAAATCAAAGCCTCAATTGAGAAAAGCCTTAAAACATCGTATGATAAAAAATTAGGTGAAATTTATGTCAAGTACTTTTTATCAGGTAAGTCTGAGTAAGTAATAGGCCAAAAATAATCACTATTATAATTGAGCATTCATTTTAGCATGATCCTGTAAGAGATAACCGTATCATTACAAGACGGTAAACAGCTTTACCGCGAAATCTGTAAAAAGTTCTATCTTTAAATTTAAAATCCGATCATGAGTAATTACGTAGCTGACAATTATTATTACTTAATTGTTAATTCACATTCCAAGGAGAAACACACACTCAAAAAATACAGGGAAGTGAATGAATTCCTTAAGGATAATGACTGGCTGTTCATATCACCAATGTTTTTCCAAGGCTTTGAGCTAACATCATTTCATAAGCTCATACCGCAAAAGGAAAACCATAAAGAAAAAATTCTTAAAATAATCACCAACAAGTTTTACGATTTGAGGATAACAGCATCCTTTACGGAGGGATACTGCGCCCGATGCATTCATATAAGCCCATTTCTTCAATCTATAGAGCACAGCCTAATTCTGGCCTTCCAAAGGGATTACGAAGGCGCGCTTAAAACGATAATACCAATCATTGAAGGTGTCATACGAAAATACCTGGTAGATGAAAAGGGAGCTGTTATGCATAAAATACAATTTCAAACTATAAGGACCTCCTTTGGTTTGCTGAAAGAGGATATGGTTACTAACTACCGCCAACATCTCCATACCTATAAAGACCAAAATAACCAGCCCGCTTTATTTTCCGAAAAGCAGCTAGATGACCTAATAGCATTTGAGCAGGAATACCTGGATATCTGGTTTTCATTTGCCACTGAATTTGTAGATAACTCGTTCTATCTTAAAACAACTGAAAATAAAATTACCAATCAGGTTAACAGGCATTCCATATTACATGAACTCGGTGAGGGATTTGATTATAATTTTGAAAATTATATTAAGGTATATTTCCTTTTGCAGTTTTTGACCTGGGCTTTTCTTAAGAAGGAAAATAAAAGCTTATTTGACGATATGGACATTTACCGGTGCTTGGAGAAAGTTGCCGCCTATGATTCACTGATAAAAATGGCAGAAGAGTCCTCCCACCATAAACATGTGCTTTATAAGTCGTTTGATAACTACAAATCCGATACCCTTACCTGGGCTTTGCCTGAGGTGAAAATTTTCGATTTACCTCAAAATTATTCAGCCAGTAAGAAAATTTTTCAAGGATTGATGAAACATTTATGGCGTAAAGTAACCAGTAAGTAGAAGAACACTTATAGAACTATTATCAAAAAGAATCTGTAAACGTTACTTTACAATCTATGCAAAAGTAAGCCAAATAAAGCCAGTACTATTTTACATTAAAAACTGCATATAACTTAAATTTATATTCAAAATATTCAGAACTCATGCAATCTCTTAATCACATCACAAATTTGTACCAATCCTCAGCCGGACATCCAAACCGCTTATTTCCTTGTTTCTTAGAAATTATCTTACAGGTAATAGGCTAATTTCTTCAAATCCTGCATAAAATGGTTTGAAATTTGTCCGCTTGGGGTCACCAAAGCCAAATGGCGCCATTGTAAGACAATGGCGCCATTTTTTTCATTTATACGCTGTTAAAAAATTAAACTTATAAATGTGCTATACCACAGGCTTTGGAATTGATCCAATATTTTTTCGGCTTAACACCTATATTCTGCTCAAAAACCCTCGTAAAATGGCTCAGGTTGGTAAATCCAAGTTTATAGCCAACTTCTGAAACGGATAGCCGTTCTGCCCTTAGCATCCTTGCCGCTTCCTGCATCCGTACAGACTGGTAATACTCAAAAATGCCTTTGCCAAATGTTTGCTTAAATAGCTTTCGCATTTTAGGTTCGCTCATGCCGGCTTGCCTGGCAAGTGCCGCTATTTGTAGAGGCTCGTATATATGCGACTGCAGGTTAAGCTTAACTGCATATATAGCTTTAATATCCCTGGTATGCATACTGCTGGTGGGCGTAGCCTCCCGTTGCATAAGCAGGCTAAAAATATAGCAAAGCAATTCTTCACATTTTAGTTTACAATAGTGGCTTTCTAAAATTTCCGGCACAGGATGCTGTAATATCTCACTGGCAGTTTTTATCATTTCCGGCGAAATACCGGTTTCATAGGCAAAGTTCTCTTTAGCTTCTAAAATGCTTGCAACGACCGGGTGTTGTACACTACCAAATACCTCACGCAGATACTGTCGGGAAACTGCGATGGTTATGCTCCTGAAAAAGGTATCTGAAGGCATGGTAAGTACCGATGAAACTGCATGCATACAAATAAATACATTAGCCTGTTCTGTAACTAACTGTTTACTCTGTCCTTCTGCCGATGAAAAAATACCGTTAAGTATAAAAATAATATCATCCTGCCCTTCTGCTAACTCGTTAGTACGTTCTATTAAAACTTCCTCATTAAGGTAATAATTGCGCACCAGCATCCGCAGGTTATTATCATTCCATGAAAAGCCTGTTATATATCCCCCACCCTTATTTTCCGGGATGTAAAAAAAACGCCCCTTAATGGTAGCCCCTATAGCCGTGGCAAATTGCAGCATGATGCCCGACGCCTGTTTATCTGTAACTGATATTTTCATTTACGACTATTTTAATATCACTAAAAGCTATTTTAACCGTTAAAGTAGTTATTAATTTGCATATAGAAATTAAATAAAAATAATATGTTATTAGAAAATAAAAAAGTCGCTATTATTGGCGGTGGCCCCGGAGGATTAACTCTTGCCAGCCTATTACAGCAAAAGGATATAGATGTTACCGTTTATGAGAGAGACCTAAGCCCTGATGTGAGGGTGCAGGGAGCAACACTCGATTTACATTATGAGTCTGGCTTAAAGGCACTGGAAACAGCGGGACTTCTGGATGCCTTTAAAGCAAATTACCGGCCGGATAATGACAGATACCGTATTGTAAATAAGCATGCAGCTATTTTTCATGATGACCATGCTAAAGAATCTACCGGAGATTTTGGAGATGAATTTTTCAGGCCGGAAATAGACCGTGGGCCACTTAGGGATATTCTACTGGATTCATTACAGCCTGACACTGTGGTTTGGGACAGCCATATTGACTCGGTCGAAAAAAATAATGACCAGTGGCAAATCATATTTAAAAATGGTACCACTGTAATTTCCGATATTGTTATTGGTGCAGATGGCGCAAGTTCTAAAATCCGCAAGGCAGTTACACCCATAAAACCTTTTTATTCAGGTATTACAATAGTTGAGGGTGCGGTATATAATTTTGAAAAAAATGCGCCTCAAATTTATAACCTTATAAAAGGTGGGAAGATTATGGGTTTTGGCGATTCTAAAACCCTAAGTGCAAGCGCAAAAGGCGATGGCAGCCTTAATTTTTACCTGGGTTTTAAAACCTCTGCTAATTGGGCTGCACAAAGTGGAATTGATTTTAAAGATGGTAAACAGGTATTACAGTGGTTTAAAACTGCTTATGCGGGTTGGGACAGCATTTGGGTTGAACTGTTTGAGCAGGTAGATTCGCAGTTTTTTGTAAGGCCGCTATACTGCATGCCATTAAACCAGTACTGGGAGGCGCAGCCCAATATAACATTGATAGGCGATGCGGCACATTTAATGCCTCCGTATGCAGGTGAAGGTGTAAATATGGCAATGCTGGATGCATTACAATTAAGCGAAAGCCTTACGAGTGGCGAATTTACTACTTTAAAACAGGCAATAGCCCATTATGAAAACCAAATGTTTACACGTTTTGCCGCGGTAGGTAAAGAAACCCTGGATAATACCGACTGGATGCATGCGCCCGATGCACTAAAATTAATTGTAGAAATGTTTAACTCCTTCCCGGAGTAAAATATGCGGAGGCATTAACATGCATTGTAAAAACCAGAATTCTAAAGGCTTTGCCATAAAAAAAGCCCCACGTTTTTGCGGGGCAGTTTACTATATGTGATTCAGCTACCAGTCGGTAGATGGTTTGTAATTGCCATTTCTTATAGCCTTAATTAACAATCGGGTAAAGGCATTAAAATGTGTTTCAATTATTTTTTTAGCCTGCGGTTCTATTAGCTTGCCTTTATCATTCCAAAATGAAGGAAAGGGCATTATATGCTTTTCATTATTAACTTCGGTGTAATATATTTCTATTTTGCTATAGGTTACTTTCACCCTGTTGTCTTTAAATTCTGTAGTGGTAGTAAAGGTGGCATAGTAATTAACTTCTTCTTTACTTTTATTTCTTTTGCCCTTAGAGATAAACATATCGTTAGACACAAAACTTAAAAGGCTGCCTTTTTCGGCACTGTCCATTACGCTGGCTGCACCGTTGTTATAAGTATCCTGAATGTATTTGTTAGCATGATTATATAATGTATCTGCAGGTACACCATCAAAATAGGCTACAAAATAATTTTTGGTATCATCTTGTTTAGATACAAGCCCGGCCGGTATTACTATAAAATCCTGTGCAAAAGTTGCGGTACATGTTAATAAAAATAAGAATAATGTTTTCATAGATTTAATTACGTTTTATGTTATAGAACGGGAATATTGCAGTGTAGTATTACACAGCAACATGACGTAAATAAAATGAATATAACCTTATTTTCCTAAGCTATTATATCAATTTTAAGAATAACACTATTAAAACATGTACTATTCTAAACATTTTATTCCACTTGTTTATCTACAGAAAAAAATGCATTTTGTTCTGTTTCTTTCGGCTCAGGTATATCAGTTTCGGTAAGTTCGCGCAATGTATCCAGATTAGTTTCGGTAAGTTTAATGATTCTGTTAGCCTGGTTTTGAACACATTTTTCGAACAGGTTACGTATTACCCTGGCATTACCAAAACCTTCATCCTTTTTAGAATACAATAGTTCAAAAGTATCATTAAGTTTTTCTTTCGCATCTTCGGATAGTATAAAGTCGGATTTTTTACAAAGCCCTTCAAAAATTAAAAGTAATTCTCCCGGAGTAAAGTGCTCAAAATGAAAGAAACGGTTAAAACGGGAGCGCAACCCCGGGTTAGACTCTATAAAGATTTTCATAGGCTCTGTATAGCCTGCCACCACAACCGCAAGGTCGTCCCTGTGGTCTTCCATACGTTTAAGTAATGTATTCACGGCTTCGGCACCATAATCGTTGCCCGAAAAATTATTGGCAAGGGCATACGCTTCGTCTATAAATAAAACACCGCCCACACTCTCCTCCACCAGCTTGTCAACCTTGGTGGCCGTTTGCCCTACATACCCAGCCACCATACCTTCACGGTCGGTCTCGCAAAGCTGCCCTTTAGATAAAAAGCCCAGGTGCTTGTATATTCGGCTTAGCAATCGTGCTACCGATGTTTTCCCTGTTCCCGGAGGCCCCAAAAAAACAGTGTGCAGCGTGATGTCTATATTTTTTAAACCCTGATCTGTTCGTTTTTTCTGAATTTCAAGCAGGTTAATAAGTTCTGCAATATCTTTTTTTATGTGCGCAAGCCCTATCATACCGTTAAGCTCTTCCATTACTTTTTCTAAAGTATCGTTATCAGGAATGTCGCTTTGAAATTTATTCACCACCTTAACATCCTTTTCATTAAAGCCCAAAAATGCATACAACTCTTTAGTATCTTTAAAGCTTAGGCTGTAAGTAAAGTGCAGGAAAAAATTAAAATGCTGCGCCACCCCCTGTAACCTTGCATCATCTTTTACAGCCAGGGCAGATAGCAAAAAGTAGTTTCGCTTCTTAACATTTGCAGGCGGGAGCACATTCTCTTTCTCTATTTTAGCAAGGTGCTTTTTAAACTCATCGCTTGCCGCCAGTTTATTTAAAGTGCCTATAGCATTGGCATCGGCAAAATGATTATTCCTCAGCGCATCATAATAATAAGCCAGTACAAACCCCGATGTATCTGTTTGCTTGGCTGTATTTTGCTGGTAGGCAGTTATAAGATCGGATATAAAAAAATGTTCTGCCTTAAGCAGTAAACCATTTGCTCCTTGTAGCTTTACTAAAGAATTTATGGCCTCAATAAAATCGTCATCCTTGTTTAAAGCACCACATAACCTTAAAACGTTTTTCGTTTCCTGTTCCAGTTCGTTAAGTAAAGCAGGGGTAAAAATCATTTTATGAGTAGTAAGTTCAGACTCCAGGTACCCTTTTAAAGATAAAAAAGAATCTTCGATAAGGGAGATGGGATTTCGTTTATTTTTCAATGGTCATGTTTTTTATGAAATCATCATTTGGTGTACAATCTCTTTGGCCAGCGCAGTATGGTCTTCGCAAAAGTCTTTCCATGCAATGCCCATATCCCTAAGGTCGTATTTTGCAACAATGGTACCATAAGATTGCTTAACGCCATTTAGCGTGGGGTGCCCTATTACATATATGGTTTGTGCCAGTTCTATAGCCAGCTCTATATCGTGGGTAGAAAAAATTACCGTGTTATATTCAGATGTGCTGCTTAACAATTCAAATGATTTCTTAACCTCCTCTATATTACCCACATCAAGGCCCGAAAAAGGTTCATCGAGCACTATAAACTGGTCCGACGAAAACAATTGTTCTATAATGGCGGTACGTTGCCGCTGCCCTCCGGAAAGTTCATTAGGGTATTTATCCACACAATTGTCAAGGCCCCATTTCTGGATATATTCTTTTATTTTAGCTTCTTTTTCCGTTTCAGACAGCTTTGTTTTTCGCAAGGCAAATTTTAAAGCCTCCTTTACCGTTTTGTGCCTGAAGAGAGTGTACTTCTGGTCTACAAAACCAATGTTGCCTTCCTCTACAATTTTAGCTGCATTAGAATCTGCGCCTTCAAAATCCTTGATTAATATTTTGCCTGTTGCTGCAGGAACAAGGCCCGTAAGCGCCTTAAAAAACGTAGACTTGCCACGGCCGGAACGCCCTACAAAAGCAATAACCTGCCCCGTATTCGCTATACCTTCTCGCACTACATCTTTCTCTGTAAGGGTAATGTCTTTTATTATAACAGTATCGTTGTAAGCAACGCTTAAATTCTCTACATAAAGCAGCGTTTCTTTATATTCGTGTTTCATAACTTATATCTTAGAGTATCTAAAAATTGCTTTTCTTAAAAAGTTTATACCTGCATCAAGCCCCAATCCTATTAACAAAATAATGATCTGCAGGGCAATAATGCGCCCGTGGTTCATAAATTTATCCGAGTTTTTTATAAGGAAACCCAGCCCGCCCGATGCTACCACGATAGATTCTACCGTTACAAGCATCATCCAGGCAATAGCAAGGTTTTGGCGAATAACGTCTATAACATAATCCAGCCTGCCCAGTACAATTACCTGCCATAGTACTTCCCAACGGCTGCATTTTAATGTCTTGGCATGGTCAAACTCTTCATCGGGAATGTCTTTTATTACTGCTATAAGCGAGGTGGTTAAAAACGTGGTAAGAAATATTACCATGATCCAAATCTGCATATTACGGGCATCATGTATCATTAAGGCTACATAAAAAGAAAGCCCTGTAAATGGCAGAAACCTGAATTTGGTAACAAACTCTGATATTGGTTTTAAAACCGGGACCGGCCATGAGTATGCCAATAGCATAGAGATTATTATAGCAAGAAAAATAGAAAGGAAACAAAGTACAAGCGAATTGAAAATATGAACCACAAGCCCCTCGTTATACAGGTCTGAAAAACCTTTAAAAACCTGTGAGGGCGACGGGAAAAGGTGTTTCTCGCCTGCTGTGCCTATAAACCAAAGCGCCACAAGCAACACCACCCATACTAAAAGGATAATGGTCTTTTTGCTTTTTGATATTCTTTCGAAAGGAGTAATGTATTGTTTCATAGTTAAAAAAGGCCGCCTTAACGGCGGCCCTGTGTTTAAGTATTATTTTAATAATGTAATTACAACACGCCTGTTCTGTGCCTTGCCAGATGGTGTTGCGTTACTTGCAATTGGTTCGTTCTGGCCCTTACCGTCTACCATCTGGAAACGGTTTGCAGGGATACCTTTTTGTTCAAGATACGTTACCACAGCCTGTGCCCTGCTCTTAGACAATGCTAAGTTAGCAGCCGGGTTACCGGTATCATCGGTATGGCCCACAATGGTAAGCTTGGTATTTTCTGCCTGGATTAGCAGGTTGTATATCCTCTCAACCTCTTTAGCCGATGAGCCCGAAATCTCAGCACTCGCCGTATTAAAGTTGATCTTCCATTCGCCCGACGCCACAACTTCTGTAGCCTGGTTGCTGTAATCTGCCTTATCTGCCGATGATGATTCGATATCATTAATATTTTTAAGGAAGAACAGGTTTACTGCCTGCTCGTAAGGAACAACAGCACCTACATTCTCGTTAAAACCAAACGGGTTAAGCTCTGTAAGGTAGCCAGAAACCTGGTTATAAACAGATTTGTACCTGTTTACACCGTCCGACAGGCCGAAGTACTGCATGGCATCAGCATAATTAAATACTTTAGAGCCACCCATGTTATACGTTATTCCGTTCTTTGTACCCTGTTGGCCCTTAAACATTTTATACCAGTACTCCGGAGTTTCCATTTTATAAGTATCTGTAATTGCCTCAGATGCCCTTACCCTCCAGTCGTCATAATTTTTCATCTGGTTAGAAGCCGTTAATGCCGATTTAAGGATGTTAGATACTATTTCCGGGTTTTTCATAGCCCATTCCTTCACACCAATAAGGGCTGTAGGCATCTGGTTATTAAACTCTTTTGTAGATACAATGTCTGTAAAGCCTGATAGCTTATCAAATACAAGTTTATCGCCGGGTGTCCATGTTGCACAACCATCTATTTTTCTCGAAACCGATTTTCCTGTCAGCTTACCGTTAACCACTTCTTTTAAAGAAACGGTCCAGCCGGTGGTTTGCGATTTAATAAGCTCTTCGGCCGATTTTATATAGTCGTCATTTTCAGACGGGTAAATGTTTACTGCATCGGCATCATAGGTAGCCGGGTCAGGGTTTACTTTAAGGCCGTTAGCAAAACAATAGTTAACGGTTGTAACCCAGTCGCCATCGCCAAGAACTGCAGATATCACTGCACCTTTCATCGATTTAGGATCAGATTTCCAGTTGGCAGGGCCTATCAACTTGTCTTCGCCATAGCTCATACCTACCACACCCATTACCTGAAGGTGGTATTTGTCTTTACCGTATTTTTCGTCGAGCGATTTTTGCATCGAGCTAATGTAAAAAGGAGCACCATCACCCATTATCATTACGGCAAAAATACTTTTGTCAGATGATGGGAAAGCCTGCCCTTTATCAAACTCGTCGATAAATTTAAGCTGCATGTTACGTAACTCTGATAACCAGTCCTGACGAATGATCTCAAGGTTAACGCCATTTTTTTCCATTAAAGATCCTTTAGTGGTTTTAGGGCCACCGTTAGATACTATAATACCAGACTGTGCATTCCAGGCATAACCACCTATGCGAACCAATGGCTTATCTGAAATTTCTGAAGATACATCTTTAGACGGAAGCTCTATCTTCGCTGCGTTCGTTACATTGTTTACATCGGTCTGGTTAAGGTCTATACCATCCAGTTTTTTAGATATTGATGTTTTTATTCCGGGAGAAATAAAATAAATTGCTCCTAATATCGCTCCAATAGCAACCACGACAATCAGTAATTCTGATAACGTTGTTAATTTTTGCGTTCTTAAAATTTTTCCCATTTTAGTAATATTTATTTTGTTTGGTTGTTTTGATTATTGAACTATATAGCTTAGAAAAAAATTAGAAAATATCTCCAAATCCTCCGTTCTGCAATTTCTCTTCTTTACTTAATTTATAATTCGGGTTGTTGTATTTTGTAGAATCGGGTATTACACTGTCGCCGGTTTTTATTTTATCTGCCAGCGAGTCAAGCCTTGAGTACAGCTCATCATTATCTACAGAATATTTAGATGTCAGGGCATCGATATCAATAAGGTTTTCAGATGTTCTTGCTATATCCTGTGCAATAGTACTGGTAACTACTTCAAGAGCATATTCCAGCTCCCAGTCTTTAGTAAACATCATGGCACTCTTAGCACTCTCTGTAGCTTCTTTAGCATTTTTTGCAAACTCATATTCTTTTTGCAACATTTTTACGGTTACATCAAAGTCGGCTATTTTAATATCAATAGCGGTACCTGCAAGGGTAAGCTTCCTATCCATTTTACCAAGCACATTAGCCCTTACACCATATTTTTGTATAAAGCCTTTGCTTTGCTCATACTGGGTTGATGTGCGCTGAGACTCACTCAGTTTTTTTGCCAGCTCACTCTGCAATGCCACATACTCATCTGTATCTCTTGCATTAGGCATGGTCTTTTCCATTTCTATCATAGCGGTTTTAAGCTTTTCGCACTGTCTTTGCAGGCTTAAAAGATCTTCCTCATAAGCTTTAGCTTCCTTTTCAGATTTGTTAGCCTCTACTTCCATTTCTATCTTAAGGCCTTTAAGCTTGGCTTTTGTGTTTTTAAAAACCTCACGGTTCTTAACCATTTTTTGCTTTTGCTCTTCCAGTTCGTTAAAAGGGTTACTTTGTATAAGTGCCTTGTGCAGGTTTTTTGTAGCAAACCTTAGACCCTTCATTATTACCGGGAACATCATAACAAGAAACACAAGGAACACTCCCGTAGCAGATATGGCTATGGCCTGGCCCAGCATGGTAAATAATGGCGGAATTATATACGTCCATACTAAATATCCTCCTACACCCAGTAAACCAAGGGCCAGTGCCCAAAAAAGCGATTTCTCTCCCTTTTTAAGTATGTTAGAGTTTAGGGCTATTTCGCCTTTAGACTCGTCAAAGTGTTTTAAAATAGGCAGCGATAACAGCGTGCTCTTTTCCTGATCGTATTTGTCCATTATAAATATTGGTTAATTCCTGTTACTACTGTGTTTATAGAATCTAATATCCTGTTCTTTGCAAGGTTATTAGCCTCTATTTTTAATTGTATCTCTGAGTATTTTTCTCTGCTGCCACTGTCTATTTTAGCCAGTTCTTCCTTTTTAGCCTGCAGTTCGGCCTGTAGTTGTGCTATCTTTGCTTCAAGGTCTTCAACCGTTTTTGTGAGGTTAAATTTCTCGGCGGTAATAGTATTATCCAGCCCCATTTTTTTTGCATTCCCGTCGGCATCATATTTTGTATATACCTTCTCTATCTCGGTAGTGTAAAACTTTGCTTTGTCTAACAAAAACTCCTTAGTTAAAACAGGGTTTATGGTTTTACCCATAGTAAACGCCATCTGGTACGCCTGTGGGTTTGATGCCCCAACTGCCATTACCGACTTATACATTTCGAAAAAATCGAAGCCCGACATATTAAGCGACTCAAAACCTTTTTCGTAAACTGCAATTACATCTCCTAAAAATGGGTTGTTAACAGTACTCCCCGTGCCCGCATTTACACTCCCGGAAGTACTCCCCTGGGGTATAGGCGGTGGTGTGGCCTGATCGGGAAATTTGTTTTGAAAAGTTGGTGGTGCTTGTTTTACAGGTGCCTGCGCATCTTTTGGTGCGGATTGGTCATCATTAATGAAAAGACTTTTCCAATTGAAAAATTCGTTTGCCATTTTAGTTGTTTAATCTTAAATAAGACGTATTGGTTGTATGCATATTATACGCTGAAAGCCGCAAAAAGTTACTAAATTTTAAAAATATAAATATAGTATTTTTATGGTAATATGCAAATAACAGCACTACATACTGTATATTAACAACTTATGCAAGTTAAGTATTATAACATTTTTCTCATGAAAGTTTACGATTGTAAAAGCCATCGTTAAAAAAATTAAAAAAATGTTTGTCGGTAAAAGTTAATGGCTATATTTGCTTCATTATAAAGCAGCATCGCTGTAACAAACAAAAAATGGTATTTAATCAATTACATCATCATCATTTACTAACTGGCTCATACGCGAGTAGGAAATGATTTTGTAGTAAACACAATATTTTTCTAAACCCGTCTGAGTAAAATCAGTCGGGTTTTTTGTTTTTAAGATCACTCCGCTTTTTTTATTCAGGCCCACAACCACAAACAATGAATAAATTAAAGATCGCTGTCCAAAAAAACGGACGGTTAAGTGAAAAATCACTCCAGTTATTAAGCGAATGCGGCATTAAACTCTCTAACGGGGAGCGAAAATTAAAGACCGTATCGTCTAACTTTCCTATTGAGATACTCTTTTTGCGCGACGACGATATCCCACAGTATGTAGAGCAGGGTGTTGCCGATATTGGTATACTTGGTGAGAATGAAGTTTGGGAAAAAAACAAAGATGTGCTAACCGTGCACAAACTTGGCTTTGCTAATTGCAGGCTTTCCATTGCATTACCAAAAGATGTAGATTATAAGAACCTCTCTTACTTTAACAACAAAAAAATAGCCACCAGCTATCCTGTTATTTTAGATAAATTCTTTAAAGAAAATAAGCTTACCGTAGAGATAGAAACCATAGGCGGCAGTGTAGAAATTGCGCCGGGAATAGGCCTTGCCGATGGTATCTTTGATATTGTGAGCACCGGCAGTACCCTGCAAATAAATGGGCTTAAGGAAGTTGAAGTGGTTACCAAAAGCGAAGCTGTTTTAATAAGCAACAAAACACTGAGTGCCGAAAAGCAGGATATTTTAGAGCGGCTATTGTTCAGGATACAATCGGTTAAGAATGCGGCGGAGAATAAGTACATATTACTAAATGCGCCAAACGAATCGGTAGAAGAGATTGCAAGGATCTTACCCGGAATGAAAAGCCCCACCATACTACCCCTTAAAGAAGTGGGCTGGAGCAGCATACACTCTGTAGTTAAGGAAGACCAGTTTTGGGACATTATAGACCAGCTTAAAAAACTGGGTGCCGAAGGAATACTGGTTATTAATGTAGAAAAAATGATCCTCTAAGCCATGATACAAAAGATATTCAACCCGCAACCTGCTGAATGGGAAGCCCTGTGCCAGCGCCCTGAACTCCCAGTTGCCGACCTGCAGCAACTGGTACAGCAAATTTTTACCGATGTAAAAAAGAACGGCGATACAGCCGTAAAAAAATATACCTCCCTTTTTGATGGGGCGATAATAGACAACCTTAAAGTTACCGAACAGGAAATTACCGCTGCCATTGCGCAGGTTCCTACAGAATTAAAAGAGGCCATACAAGTAGCAAAGAGCAATATTGAGAAATTTCACAAATCTCAGATTGAGCAAAAACAAATAACCGAAACTACTGCCGGGGTAAATTGCTGGAGAGAAAGCCGCGCTATCGAGAGAATCGGCATTTACATACCGGGAGGGTCGGCACCATTGTTTTCTACAGTTTTAATGCTGGGTATACCGGCACAAATAGCAGGCTGTAAAGAAGTTATAATGTGTACGCCTCCTGATAGAAACGGTGTAATTAACCCCGCAATTTTGTATGCGGCAACTGTTGTGGGTGTCACTTCTATTTTTAAAATTGGCGGTATTCAGGCCATTGCTGCGCTTACAGTGGGTACAGAAAGTGTACCCAAAGTGTTCAAAATTTTCGGGCCGGGTAACCAGTATGTGGCTGCTGCGAAACAATATGCCCTAAATTATAACGTAGCGATAGATTTACCCGCCGGGCCAAGCGAAGTACTTGTTATTGCCAATGCAACCTGCAACCCTGAATTTGTAGCTGCCGATTTACTCTCTCAGGCAGAGCACGGCTCAGACAGCCAGGTAATTTTATTATCCGACAACGAGTTGGTTCTGGATGCTGTAAATAAAGCCATAGAAAAACAGACTGAAGAATTGCCACGTAAAGACATTGTTGTAAAATGCCTTATACACTCTAAAGCAATATTGCTAAGCAGCATAGATGAGTGCATTGCTTTCAGCAATATTTATGCGCCTGAGCATCTTATTATAGCATCGGACAAATCAGAAAATTATGCAAGCAGTATTACCAGTGCAGGATCGGTATTTTTAGGGAATTATAGTTGCGAGAGTGCCGGCGATTATGCCAGCGGAACCAACCACACACTACCTACTAACGGTTATGCCAGGAATTACAGTGGCGTATCGTTAGATAGTTTTGTAAAGAAAATAACCTTCCAGAAAATAACTGCAGCAGGTTTGCAAAATATAGGTCCTGCCATAGAAGTTATAGCTGCCGCCGAATATCTCGATGCACACAAAAATGCAGTAACCATTCGCTTAAAAAGTTTGCAAAATGTTTGATATCACAAAAATAGTACGCCCTAACATCCTTAACCTTGAGCCGTATTCGTCTGCCAGGGATGAGTTTGAGGGCAGCGAGGGCATTTTCCTGGATGCGAACGAGAATCCTTTTGGCGACCTTAACCGCTATCCTGACCCATTGCAAAAAGCAGTAAAACAAAAGCTAAGCGAAGTAAAAAACATCCCTGCCGAAAATATATTTTTAGGCAACGGCAGCGATGAAATAATCGATTTATGTTTTCGCGTTTTTTGTGAACCGGCAAAAGATAAGGCACTAACCTTTGTACCAACGTATGGCATGTATGAAGTTTCGGCAGCCATTAATAATGTGGAGCTTATAAAGATTCCGCTTAATGAAAAATTCCAGATCGATACAGAAGAGATAACACTAAATCTTTTAGACCCACTTGTAAAGATCATTTTTATTTGCTCACCTAACAACCCTACAGGAAACTGCATTAAATCGGCAGAGTTTATCGTTAAAAATTTTGGTGGCGTTGTGGTGGTAGACGAAGCTTATATAGATTTTGCAGAAGGCGAATCTCTATCTAAAAAGTTAGATATATACCCTAACCTCATTGTACTTCAAACGCTTAGTAAAGCATGGGGGCTGGCAGCAGCCCGTGTGGGCATTGCATTTGCGGGTACAGATGTTATTAAATACCTCAACAAAGTGAAGCCTCCTTATAGTATAAGCACACCAAACCAAAGTGCCGCACTGTATGCCTTGCAGGAAACCTCAAAGTTTGAATTGCAGCGCAATATCATCCTTCAGGAAAAAAGCAAGTTGCTGGCAGAACTTGAAAGCCTTGATTTTGTTGTAAAAATATATCCGTCGGACACTAATTTTTTTTTAGTTGAAGTAAGAGATGCAGATGCCATTTACAATAAACTTATAAGCAGTAAAATTATCATTAGGAACCGAAATAAAATAGTTAAGAACTGCCTGCGCATTACTATTGGCACTCCTGCCGAAAATGACGCCCTGTTAGCAGAGCTAAAAAATATAACATTATGAAAAAAGTACTTTTTATAGACAGGGACGGCACGCTGGTTATAGAGCCACCCGTTGATTTACAGTTAGACAGCCTTGAAAAACTGGAGTTTTATCCCGGTGTTTTCCAAAACCTTGCAAAGATAGTGACCGAACTCGATTATGAATTGGTTATGGTAACCAATCAGGATGGGCTTGGCACTGACTCTTTCCCCGAAAATACTTTTTGGCCTGCCCAGAATAAGATACTGCAGGCATTTAAAAATGAGGGTATCACGTTCTTAGAAATTAATGTCGACAAAAGTTTTGCTCATGAAAACCTGCCGTCGCGCAAGCCCGGCACTGCCCTGCTCACTCACTATATAAAGGGTAATTATGATTTGGCAAACTCCTATGTTATAGGCGACCGTCTTACCGATGTGCAACTGGCAGAAAATTTAGGCAGCAAGTCAATCTACATGGGAACTGAAACTGCAGAGGCCGACTTAGTTACCCAGAGTTGGGAAGCTATTTATAAGTTTCTAAAGGTTGTTCCAAGAACAGGGTCGGTAATAAGGATAACAAATGAAACTAATATTGAGGTGGTTGTAAACCTTGATGGTAGCGGAAAAAGCAGTATTAATACAGGTTTGGCATTCTTCGATCACATGCTGGAGCAACTGTCGCGCCACGGTAATATAGACCTTGACATTAAAGTACAGGGCGACCTTGAGATAGACGAGCACCACACTATAGAAGACACAGCGCTGGCTCTTGGCAACGCATTTTTACAGGCTTTAGGCAGCAAAAAAGGCATAGAGCGTTATGGCTTTTTACTCCCAATGGACGATTGCCTGGCACAGGTAGCTATAGATTTTGGCGGGAGGCCGTGGCTGGTTTGGGATGCCGACTTTAAGCGTGAAAAAATTGGCGAGATGCCTACAGAAATGTTCTTTCACTTTTTTAAATCGTTTAGCGATAATGCAAAATGCAACCTCAACATAAAAGCCGAAGGTACTAACGAGCACCACAAGATAGAATGCATTTTTAAAGCCTTTGCAAAAGCGATTAAAATGGCGGTGCAGCAAACCGATAACTTTAATATACCCAGTACAAAAGGAACATTATGATAGCTATATTAAAATATAATGCAGGCAACACCAAATCGGTACAAAATGCCATACAGCGGTTGGGTTACGAGTCTATCGTGACCGATGATATTGAAGCGTTACAAGCCGCAGATAAAGTTATTTTTCCTGGTGTAGGCGAAGCAGGTTCGGCGATGGAATACCTTAAAGCAAAAGGACTTGATGTGGTTTTAAAAAACCTTACCCAACCGGTTTTGGGTATTTGCTTAGGGCTACAGTTAATGTGTAAATCATCAGAGGAAAGTACTACCGAAGGGCTCGGTATTTTTGATGTATTGGTTAAAAAATTTCCGTCCACAGGCATTGTGCCACACATGGGCTGGAATAACTTTAGTGCCATAGATAGTCCTCTATTTGAAGGTATCTTTATAGAAGACAATATTTATTTTGTACACAGTTATTATGCAGAACTTTCGGAGAGCACCATCGCCCAATGCGATTACCTGCTCCCGTTTAGCGCAGCATTGCAAAAAGATAACTTTTATGCCGTGCAGTTTCACACTGAGAAATCAGGAGCTGTGGGCGAGCAGATCCTTAAAAACTTTTTAGCCTTATGAGAATTATCCCTGCCTTAGACATCATCGACGGTAAGTGCGTGCGCCTTACCAAAGGCGATTACAGCACCCAAAAAACATATAACAACAATCCTGTAGACGTTGCTAAAGAATTTGAAGCAGCAGGCATAAAATTCCTGCATGTGGTAGACCTTGACGGTGCAAAATCAGGTCATATTATAAACCATAAGGTATTGAATGCGATTGCTCATGAAACCACGTTAATTATCGATTTTGGCGGTGGTGTAAAAACGGATGCCGATCTACAAGTAGCTTTTGATAATGGTGCATCACAAATCACAGCAGGCAGCATCGCCGTTAAAAGTCCGGACGTAGTGTACCAATGGATTGAAACGTATGGTGCAAATAAAATTATTTTAGGTGCCGACTGCATGAACCGAAAAATAGCAATACAGGGCTGGCAGGACAACACCGAAATTGACGTGATCGATTTTATAACGATGTATAAAAGTAAAGGGATAAGTAATGTTATTTGTACCGATATAGCAAAAGACGGGATGCTTCAGGGTGCAGCTAACGAGTTGTACACTAATATTTTAAGTGCTGTAAAAGTTAACCTTATTGCCAGCGGTGGCATAGCAACAATAGATGATGTTTTGCAAATGCAGCAACTGGGCTGCGAGGGCGTAATTATAGGCAAGGCCATTTATGAAGGACGGATAACCCTAAAACAACTAAGCGAACTATGCTAAAAAAACGAATAATTCCGTGCTTTGATATTAAAGACGGGCGGGTTGTAAAAGGTATCAATTTTTTAGAATTGAGGGATGCCGGCGATGCGGTAGAAATGGCAGCGCAGTATGCTAAAGCCGGTGCCGATGAGTTAGTGTTCCTGGACATTACTGCCACACAGGAAAACAGGAAAACACTGGCAAGCCTTGTAGAAAAAATAGCTTCGGAAATTAATATCCCTTTTACCGTAGGCGGCGGAATCAATTCGGTGGAAGATGCCGAGCGGTTAATACGCTGCGGGGCCGATAAGATAAGCCTTAACTCGTCGGCAGTAAAAAAACCGGAACTGATAACCGAAATTGCTAACGCATTAGGTACACAAGCCGTAGTTGTAGCTATTGACACCAAACTGGTAAATGGAAACTGGGAAGTGTATATAAACGGTGGCCGGCTTGCAACAGGTTTAGACACTATTGCATGGGCACAACAGGCAGAAGCTCTTGGTGCAGGCGAAATTTTGCTGACATCTATGCACAACGACGGCACTAAGAATGGGTTTGCTATAGACATTACCCGCCAGGTTTGTAATGCCGTGAATATCCCTGTCATAGCATCGGGAGGTGCGGGCAGTATGGAACATTTTAAAGACGTATTCACCCAGACCACTGCCACTGCGGCATTGGCGGCAAGCGTTTTCCATTATGGCGATATAGAAATACGGGAACTAAAGGATTATTTAAAGAACCAAAAAATTGCAGTACGATGAAATTAGATTTTGATAAAGGAAATGGCCTCGTGCCGGTGGTAATTCAGGATAATGTAAGCCTTAAAGTACTCATGCTTGGGTACATGAATGAGGAAGCTCTTGCAAAAACAAAGGCTGAAGGATTGGTCACATTTTTTAGCCGAAGCAGGAACGAGTTGTGGACAAAAGGTGCAACGTCGGGCAACTACCTGCACGTAAAGGAAATTTTTGAAGATTGCGATAACGATACCCTGCTTATAAAGGCACAGCCTGATGGCCCCACATGCCACACCGGTAGCGAAACCTGCTTTAAACAAAGCAGCAGTAAAGGCTTTTTGTACCAACTTGAACAAACCATTAATGACAGGATAAGCAATGAGTCTGAAAAGTCATATACTAATTACCTGTTTAAAAGAGGCATCAACAAGATGGCGCAAAAGGTTGGCGAAGAAGCCGTAGAACTGGTTATTGAAGCGAAGGATAATAATGACGATCTCTTTAAGGGTGAGGCTGCCGATTTACTCTATCATTTTCTTATACTGTTAAGGGCAAAAAATATAAAGCTTGAAGATATAGAGGCTGTTTTAAAAGAGCGAAATAGTGCTAAATAATTATAATATCATTAAACACAAATGTATTGACTGTTAAAAATTTAAATCCTTGATTAAATAACTCTTAAAAAATTATCATTTAATTATGACGAGTCCACTCTTGTAAAGTTTAATTTTGAACATTATTTTTTCACTTACTATACTACTCATCCCTAACCCGCAACATTGCAATGATACAAACCCAGAAGCTGCCATTTTATGCAAAATTTGCCTTTATACTCATAATTATAATTTGCCTTACAGGCATGTACTATTACGGGCAAAGCCTTATATCCCCGGTGTTAATGGCGCTTCTTTTTGCAATATTGCTACGCCCAATATCGGCATTTTTAACTAACAGGCTACATATACCGCATACACTTTCGTGTATATTAACGGTGTTTTTATTTGTGCTGTTCTTTGGCCTGATATTCTATTTTATAACCACCCAGGTTGCTGTAATGGCTGAGGATTGGGACAAAATAAAATCGAACCTCGACAAACATTACACCAACCTGCAGGCATATGTTAACGAAACATTTTCATTGACCAAAGCCGAGCAGGACAAAATGGTAGACAAGGCCACGAGCGACTCTATGAGTACCGGTAAAGACATGGTAAGCACAACGGTAATGTCGTTCAGCGATTCGGTGGTAAACATGATCCTTATCCCTATTTATATGTTCCTTATATTACTTTACAGAACGCACTTTGTGAAGTTCTTTTGCATGCTGTTTAAAGAAAAATACCACCCTAAGTTACAGGATATACTGCATACCATTAAAATTTCGGTACAAAGCTATATTGTAGGCTTGTTGTTCGAGTTTGTAATAGTATCTGTACTAACCGCTGTGGGTCTTATGATAATAGGAGTTAAATATGCCATACTGCTTGGCGTAATAACAGGGTTGCTTAACTTAATCCCTTACATAGGCATCCTGATTGCAGGTGTACTAACGGTTATTGCATCGCTAACCGGCACAAGCGACCTAACTGTGATTATCGGTATTTTAGTCGTAAATATCGTAGTGCAAATAATTGATAATAATATATTAGTACCGATGGTGGTTAGTAGTAAAGTGGAAATAAATTCTATCGCCTCAATTGTGGGTATAATTTTCTTTGGGCTTATAGGTGGTATATCGGGCATGTTCCTTGCTATCCCGCTTATGGCTATTGCAAAAGTAATTTTCGACAGGATAGATTCACTCAATCCATGGGGGTATTTACTGGGCGATGACCTCCCTAAATCGTTCTCCTGGAAAAAGAAACGTTCCTAAATTACGTAAGTATTCTAAAAAGGCTTTATGCGTATATTACTTTCCCTGATTATCCTGTTGTTATTCTTTGGTTTAATAAGCTGTTCGGTTACTAAAAAGAAAGATGTTACTTATTTAAAAGCTACTGGGGCAGTTCCTAAACTTAATGTTTTTACTTCTAAAAAAGGTAAAAAAATGCCGGTGCTCATTTTTGTACATGGCGGTAACTGGAACACGGGCAGCAAAGACCAATATGGCTTTTTTGGTCGAAATTTTGCGCGCAAAGGCATAGTGACTGTAATTCCGGATTACACCCTCAGCCCTTCAGCAAATTACAATACCATGACTGAGCAAATTGCCGCTGTTATACAGTGGGCCAAACAAAACATTGCCCAATATAATGGTAACCCGGATCAGCTATTTATTACAGGGCATTCGGCTGGTGGGCATCTTGGGGCATTAGCAGTAATGAACCCAAAATACGGCATTGACCCATCGGACATTAAAGGGATCATACTAAATGATGCTGCCGGGCTGGACATGAAGCATTACCTTGAAGAGTACCCTCCTACTAACCAGAATGACTACATAGCAACCTGGAGCAGCAGCCCTAAAGTATGGCAGGAGGCATCACCTATTTATTTTATTACTGCTAAGACACCTCCTTTTTTAATTTACACAGGCGATAAAACATACCCATCAATTACAGAGGCTAACCAACGTTTCCTTACAGCATTACATCCATTTCAGCCAGATGTTACTCCTATCCACATCAATAAAAAACATGTGCCCATGATCGTGCAATATATATGGCCGTGGAGTAACAGGTATGACGAGATTATCAATTTTATTGCCAGGCATAAAAAGTAGTTGGGCAAATCTGGTGAAATACATACCTTAGCAGTATGGCACTATCCCGAAGAAAAACAGGCATGAAAAAAATTTACAAACAGTTAGGCTTTACACTACTGTTTGTATTTGTGGTAATGAATATAATTACCTTTTTTCACGCCTATAAATTCACGCATTTTAGCGATAGTGGCACTCCTAAAATAAAACCTGAAAACCTTAGTACCTCTCAAAAAGCAGGCATGTTATTTTTTGGTGTCAACAATCCGAAGCCCGTCAACACAAAATCACCTACACAGAAATACACAACACTTCGTCTTAAAAGTAATGTAGAAATTGAATGCTGGAGTGTTAAAACCCCTAACTCTAAAGGTACTGTCATATTGTTTCACGGGTATGCCGGAGAGAAATCGCAGTTTATAAGCCAGTCGGATGAATTTATAAAAATGGGGTACAGTTCATTATTGGTTGATTTTATGGGATCGGGTGGGTCTGAAGGCAACCAGACCACCATAGGTTATCTTGAAGCCGAAGAAGTTAAAACCTGTTTTGATTATTTAACCCAACATGGAGAAAAGAACATTTACTTATTTGGTACTTCAATGGGGGCTGTAGCCATACTAAAAGCCATTGACGACTACCATATAAACCCGAAAGCCATTATAATAGAATGCCCTTTTGGCACCATGTACAAAACGGTTTGTGCCCGTTTTAATGTAATGGGAGTGCCCACTGTGCCTATGGCTGGGATGCTGATGTTTTGGGGCGGACTACAAAATGGTTTCCCGGCATTTAGCCTTAACCCCGAAACCTATGCCAAAAACGTGCACTGCCCTACCCTGTTGCTGTATGGCGAGCAGGACAAACGCGTAAGCCGTGAAGAGATTGATAACATTTTTAATAACCTGCAGGGAGTAAAAGAATTAAAAACTTACCCACTGGCAGGGCACGAAAACTACCTCAATAGATACAAAGAGCAATGGGTTAGTGATGTGAATGGCTTTCTTACCGGGAATTAATTTTTACCGTGGTTCTTTACCGCATTAATAAAATAAGGCGAATCATTCCAGCGTATTTTTTTGTAAGTGGTGTTTTGTTTTAAGCTATCGGGCAGGCAATGGTAAATGGCACTGCTCATTTTTTCCAGCAACAATTTTCGCGAAAAAGTATCGGCTACTACAAGGCTGATTTCCCGCGCTGGCGCTGGTGCTGCAAAGGGCTTAAAGAGTGTTGTATCCTGCTCATTGAGTACCGATAGCTGCGGTACAATAGCAAACCCCAAGCCTGCCCTAACGAGGTTTTTAAGCGTTTCTATAGAGCTAATGTTATAATTAAAACGGTCCCAGGTACTGGCATGCTCTTTAATGCTGCAAATATCGAGCAGTTGGGCATTATAACAGTATTCGCTTTGCAACAGCAGTAATTCAGGGCGGTCTTTGGGTTGCATCTCATATTCTTTGGCAGCAGCCATAGGATGGTCAGGGTATAAATACGCAACAAAAGGTTCGTTAAAAACGGGGTGCTCCTTAAAGGTTGTACTACCGGTAGGCGTTGCCATAAGGGCAATATCTATAGCACCGGTTTCGAGCCCGTTAAGCAAATCGCCTGTGCCGCGCTCTATAATATTAAAATGCATTTTAGGTGCAACATCTTTCATTGCTTTAATAAATAAAGGCATCAGGTAAGGCGATAACGTAGATATTACCCCCATGGTTACAGTACCCTCAAGGTCATTTTTTTGATTAACCACAAAATCCCTTATGGCATCGGCTTCGCGCAACACCTTATTAGCACGGGCAATAATCTCAACACCAAGTACCGTAGGCTTTAAGGGCACTTTTGTACGGTCGAATATTTTAATGCCTATCTCTTCCTCAAGGTTTTTTAACTGAATGGTAAGGCCGGGCTGGGTAACGGCACATTCCTCTGCCGCCTTAGCAAAGTGCCGGTGTTCGTTTAATGCTACAATATACCTGAGTTGCTGAATTGTCATTATTATAATTTTATTTTATAAAGATAAAAAATTATTAATTTGATTGATACGCAGAAGTAACATAAATTTGTATCAACAAATAAGGCATCGTAAATCAGAATTAACCTTATGCAGGGAAAGCAGCACAGAAAATAATTTTAAATTAACCGCTGCATTTTTAAAATCAATAACTTTACAGGGATGGCCAAAGCGGCAATCCTACAAACAACAACCATAAAATTTAAATATCATGAAATTTACAAGAACAGGAAGCACAAACTGGAAAGGTACAGGAATGGAAGGAAAAGGTACTGTAAGTACTCAAAGCACAACGCTTAATAACGCACAGTTATCTTTCAAAACACGTTTTGCCGACGGTGTGGGCACTAACCCTGAAGAACTTATTGCTGCTGCACATTCCGGCTGCTTTACTATGCAGTTAAGTTTTTTACTAAGCGAAAAAGGCTTTGTTCCTGAAGACCTTAATACTGAAGCACAGGTTACTTTTGAAGATGGTACTATTACAAAAATACACCTGAAACTTGAGGCTACCGTTCCCGGAATTACAGAACAGGATTTCCAGGAAACTACCCAAAAAGCTAAAGAAATTTGCCCTGTATCTAAACTGCTTAATGCAGAGATCACTTTATCTGCTACGCTGGTATAATTCAAACCGGCACCACTTTTATATACAACCCTGCTCATTGTGAGCGGGGTTTTGTATTTTACTATCTTTTATTTTAACCTGAATTTTACACTTTTTGTGAGAAATGGACTTACCTTCAGCAGGGTTAATGTGCAATAGTATCACTTTAAAACTTTTATATGGGTAAAACGCTTAAGCTTGCCGTTATATTATTTGTTATCAACTTTGCCATATTTGCCATTGGCGATGCCCTGCATGTAAACGATTTTGTATTGTACCTGTTTATATTGCCTGTAAGTATAACGGTTAGTGTAATACTACTTATAATTGCCGCAATAAAGAATGCCCGTAAAAGTTACCTTGCTAAAAATGAAGTGCAACGCAGGCGATCGCGCAAAAGGAACTTTATTATTTTAGGATGTGTGGTGGCTGCTCTTTTTATAGGATGTATGGCAATCATGTTTGCCTGCGGTTATAAAATTCCGGGGCGCGACAGGCACAAAAACTGGCCAGATTTTCCGGGTAGCAGTAACCCCGCGATGGTATTAACTGCTATACCTAATCTTTATATTTATGATATAGAACCGCTGCAAAATACACCTTACTACCTGGTACATTTTACACGCGACAGTTTACTATTTAATGATGTTAATACCGGCGGTAGGGAACTACAAAATTTTGGCATTATGGATGCTGATGGGAATTTTAAAATTGAATACCAAAAAACTACCGAAGAGTATATGGATGACGACCGGATTATTGTAAAAGAAATTACCTATGGCGATGAAAAAAAGCTGACTGAAATTTGTGATATTATCAACATTAAAACATTGATAACAACGCAGGAACAAATTAATAAAATACTGCTGCCCGCAAGCCGGGAAGAATTTGATGAAAGCTATAGTACCGAACAGGGACAGGCACGCTTTAAAGAAAAATACCAGACCGATTTTTTCAGGAACCTTAGCGGGGTAAAATCTGTGGAAGCAGAAAATTATTATGAGGGCAGCGATTACCGCGGGTACACCCTATATAAAGATGCTGCAGGTAAATTATACAAAACAGCATCGTATAACGACAGTTCGCAACTGGATATGCTGAGCCCGCAGGTAGCAGGCTACACATCGGCAAAAACTACTTTTGGCAATAAAACTGTTGCACCAAACATAAAGCAATCGGGAGAATCTATAGTATTGTATAACGAGGCTAACGGTGGCTTTAACTCTTCCGGCATTTTTTACAAATACCATCAAACATGGCTGCTGTATTATAGTGCATTTATTGGTAAAAACATTACTTCGTTTAAACTTGAGGGAATCGAAAAAAATGATCCTTACACCACATTTTATCAGCTAAATAAAGTAACAGGAGAGAGGGATACACTGGTATTTGTTGCAGATAATAAACTATATAAACTGTACAAACGGTAAAATAACTATCATGATAGTTTTGGTGCAGCCGGATTGTTGAATAATTTTTAAACGTAGGCTTAATAATTACTCAATACACAAACAAACAATATATTTTACAACTTTTTTTGAACGATTTATTTTTTAAAGTCGGAAATATCATTAAATTCGCAATAACAAACAACGCTTTAAAGACATTTTACCATGAATAAAAAAGTAGTGATCGTATCGGCAGTCCGTACACCTATAGGCAGCTTTATGGGTGCATTATCTACCGTTACCGCTCCGCAACTGGGGGCAGCAGCCATAAAAGGAGCACTCGAAAAAATAAATTTAGACCCCAGCCTTGTTAACGAGGTTTTAATGGGCAACGTGGTTCAGGCCGGTGTAGGCCAGGCTCCGGCACGCCAGGCAGCACGCCTTGCAGGCCTGCCAGATAATGTTATTGCAACAACAGTAAATAAAGTGTGTGCCAGTGGTATGAAAGCCGTAATGCAGGCCGCACAATCTATACAATGCGGCGATGCCGATATTATTGTAGCCGGTGGTATGGAAAACATGAGTCTTATACCCCATTATGTACACATGAGGGCAGGCACAAAATTTGGCCCGGCAACCCTTTTAGACGGTTTACAGCGTGATGGCCTTAGCGATGCTTATGATGACAGTGCTATGGGCGTATTTGCCGATGCCTGCGCTACAGAATATAATGTAACCCGCGAGGAGCAGGATGCCTTTGCCATTACCTCTTACCAGCGCAGTGCTGCTGCATGGGATGCCGGTAAGTTTGATAACGAGGTTGTGCCCGTAGCGGTACCTCAGCGCAAAGGCGACCCGATAATGGTTACTAAAGATGAAGAATATTCTAATGTAAAGATTGATAAGATACCGTCGCTAAATGCAGTATTTACAAAAGGCGGAACGGTTACAGCGGCTAATGCATCTACCATAAATGATGGTGCTGCGGCTTTAGTGATTATGAGCGAGGATAAAGCTAATGAGCTTGGCCTTACCCCTCTTGCTTACATAAAAGGATATGCCGATGCCGAGCAGGAACCTAAATGGTTTACCACCTCGCCATCAATCGCATTACCTAAAGCGCTGGATAAAGCAGGTATAAGCAAAAGCGATGTTGACTTTTTTGAGTTTAACGAGGCCTTTTCTGTAGTGGGTATTGCAAACAGCCGCATACTGGGGCTTGATGCCGAGAAAGTAAACGTAAATGGTGGTGCAGTATCGTTAGGCCATCCGCTGGGATGTTCCGGCGCGCGTATTATTGTTACGCTTATTAATGTACTGGAGCAAAATAATGCTAAAATAGGTGCAGCAGCTATTTGTAATGGCGGTGGCGGCGCATCTGCCATTGTTATAGAAAGAGCATAATTAGCTTACATAAGCCCCTAAATAAAATGAGCCTGCATATTTTATGCAGGCTCTGTTATTTTATAATGTATTTATTACTCTGTTTTTAGACCTAAGCCATCAATGTAACCTTTGTTCTGGAAATTATTTTTATAAAGCGAATTTTCTAAAAATTCGTTTAGCGCCTTTTGCACTTTAACCCTGTCCGGCATATTCTTGCGAATATTTTCATAAGAGCTGCGGTCGCTATCGGCATATTTTGTAATAAGCGGATAATCTTCGGGCTGCTTAAAGTTCATGATGCCGCGGGTATTGTCCATTTTTTTGTAAGGCCAGTATGCCCAGTTAACCTCGTTTTTATCGAGCAGGGTTGTAAATTGCTTGATCCACTCATCAGTATTTTCGCCTGTTTCGCCAATGTATATAGGCACATTGTGCTTGTCCCTAAAATCAAGGTATTTTTGTATGGCTTCCTGGTTTACATCAAACCAGTATTTATGAAATTCGTATACAATATTATCATCAATAATACTCTCGAACACCCCAAAATCTCCTGCCCAGACAGATCCGTTCAGGAAAATAGCGTGTTTCTTGTCAGCCTTGCGGATATCAGCAACCATCCGTTGGTACAGCATAAAAAGCCTGTGGTTGTAATCTTTTATATCACCGGTAAAGTAATGGGCAAACGGCTCGTTTACCACATCATAGCCAATAATTATGGATTCGTTCTTATAGCGTTCGGCTATTTTAACCCATATTTCGCTCATTAAATTCTGACTCGATTTGCTGTAGTACAACCACGGGTACCCTGCACTATCGTCTATATTATCGCCTGTTTGCCCGCCCGGTGCACAATGCATATCGAGCAATACGTAAACATTTTCCTGTTTGCACCAGTTAATTACACGGTCAAAATACTCAAAGCCGGCATTGCGCTTACCCATGTACAAATCGTTAGTAAACAGCTTGTAATGAAACGGCAGCCTGATATGGTTACAGCCTATACGCTTTAGGTATTTAATATCGTCGTGGGTAATATAGTTATCAAGGTACTTATCCCAAAAGGTAGCAAGGCTGTCTGGCCCTAACATCTCGCCAAGCAGTTGGTCTATCTGGTGCGGGGCACCCACTTTACCTGTTTTAAACATATAACCTTCGGGAACGAGCCAGTTGCCCAGGTTAGTACCTTTAAGGGTAATTGCGCTGCCGTTAGGCTCTAAAATCTGGGTGCCTTTTGTGTGTGCAATAGCTGCACTATTAGTACTTACATTGTTGTAGGACGTGCATGATGCAAGTAGCCCTGCACAGGCTAATGCTGCGAATAGTTTGTTTTTGGATTTCATTTTAATACAGATGTTTTGGATATGATAAAACTATGTATTAAAAATCTTAAAAACAAAAAAATGTATTACTCGATAATGTGAATTTAGCCTTCCTTTTTACGGAAGATGTTACCGATGCGATGGAAAATTGAACCAAAAAATGTTAGTCGCTTTGGGTATGCCTCTATAGAATTCGCTCCTCCAACATATATAACTTCATCTAAACTACTGTTTTTCATTAATACAGGATAATCGTTTCTGTCATCAACATCAATGCTAATTGCTTCTAAAGCTATAAATGATAATTCCAAAACATCACGGTTATTTGCACTAATAGAAAAAAGACCGTCAAAATCGGTCTGTACAGATTTACCTGTACAAATGTTCACAACTTTTACACCGGGAATAGCCAACCCTGTATCATCAATCACCGTTCCGGTAATAAGCCTTGTAGCTCCGCTTGGAGTAGTATTACTTTTTACATTAACTTTTTCAACCTGCACTGTTTTTGCCTTATCAGTTTGCGCAAAAACTTTACCACTTCCTAAGCCTAAAAAGGCAACAACAGCGGCACTTGCCGCCATCCAAAGTCTATTTTTCTCTTTCGGGATAATCAAGTCTCGCTCCAGTTGAGATTTTAAAAACCTTCCGCATACATCGCCCTCCTTTTTAAATACTTCAACAATTTGCTGTCGGATGATTCTGTAAAATCGATTACATTTTTTTGGCATGATGCACAAAATCTGCCTTTATCGGCTACGGTCATGTCCTGCTAGTTTTCATGGCAGGGTGTGGGTATAGATATTTGTAGTTGTTTGCGCATAAACCAAATATAGTAAATTAAAACTTAGCCTCGAAAAAAGCTATTATCTTGGCATATACATCATTATTAGTTGCTTCATCCCAGTTAGCGTGGTCGCCATTGGGGTAAAAATTATATTCGTTGTATACACCCGCAGCATCAAGCGCGGCTTTTAGCCTTTGCCCCTGGCTTGTGGGCACTAAAAGATCCATACCACCATAAAACATAATGGTGGGTGGCGCCTGTGGCGTAATATGCGCTATAGGGCTTACATCACTAATCATTTGTGGGGTAACATTTGTTGTACCTAACAACGTTTGTGCAGCAAATGGGTATAGCGGATGGGTTACATAAGCAGGGTCGGCAAAGTCGGCAGGGCCTACAATATTGCAAATCGCCTTAACCTCATGCGCAGTATCAAACTTGTAGCTGTACAGCATGGCAAGGTGTGCACCCGCACTACCTCCTATAAATGCGTAATTGTGAGAAATGTTATAATCGCTGTCTTTTAAAAATTGTATTACCTGCTGCAGGTCCTCAAGTTGTTTAGGAAAAGCCGCACTGGTTTGTGTTGCCAGCCTGTAATTAATATTTACAACAGCATACTCCGGAAATTCATCTGCCACGCCCTCTGCAATGTAGGCCATATCTTCTTTATCTCCCCGTATCCATGCGCCACCATGCACTACTATAACTACTTTAGTAGCTGTGGTTCGGTTGGCCGGCAGGTGCACATCCATTTTTTGCTGAGGGTCGCTGCCATAGGCAACATTGGCTAAATTTAACTCATGTAAAGGCATTGGTGCTGTAACAGTATCCTCGGTTGAAGAACATCCAAGCAACAGGCCTAAAAATAATATTATAATATATGATTTTTTCATGGTAAACTTTTAGAAGGTTTAAGATACAAAAAATGCAGGTGTGTAAACCTGCATGCAAAATACGTTCCAAAAAAAAACTATATTATCTTTTTAATAACCCGTAGCTTATGAGTATGCCTCTTGGTATCTGTATTGTAAATGCCCAAATGGTCTAACCTGTCTATGCGTACTTTGCCGTGGGCATGTATAATATGGTTATCTTCCATAATTATACCCACATGTACTATACGTCCCTCTTCGTTATCAAAAAAGGCAAGGTCGCCGGGCTCACTTTCTTCAATAAAGCTTAATGCTTCTCCCTGCGTAGCCTGCTGCGATGCATCCCTTAAAAGGTTGTAGCCGTTAAGTTTATACACTATTTGTACCAAGCCCGAACAATCTATACCAAACGGTGTCCTGCCGCCCCACAAGTAAGGAGAATGCAGGTACATAAAAGCCGTTTGTACAATATTTTGCTTGCTTGTAATACCGGATGCTTTTAAACCTTCAAAAACAAAATTATCTATATTTATGGACGGTGTAGCAAGAAAGGTAACTGCAGCTCCTATAGGAATGCTCATTAAATGATTATCGGGTGTGGCAATATGCTCTATAAGGTCGGCATTAAGTACCGGTGCCGCCGCGGCCAGTTTATTGTAATCACTTTCGGTAATGGTACGATACTGCTTATTATCTATCCAGCCGGTATAGCCATCGTAGCCCATTTCTATGCGCGACCATTTTTCGGTTTGCTCTAAAATTTTAAAATGCTCGCCGAATAAAACCTGCGATGTCATTTCGCTTCTATCATTAGGTTCCAGCCGAAGTGGCACAATGGCAAGGTTACAAATACCAAACATCCTTTTTACTGATTATTTAAATGTTTTTTTTCTACTGGCTCTTTAAAGATGCAGTTTTTACTGTGCCACAAATATAGCAGTTAATTTTGAGGCCTGCTTACAGGGCGGGGTAGATAATTTTGTAAAAAGCTATTATTTGCAATCATAAATTCAAATGAGATTGCCACGCTCCGTTACTCTGTTTGCAATGACAGCGACGGGGAAAATATTCTATGTGAATCTGTATTAGAAAACAAAAATGCCCCCACTTTACAGCGAGGGCATTTTCTATCTTAATACTTTGTACTAAATACTTAATACTAAGTCTTACTTAACTTCTTCGAAGTCTACATCCTGAACGTTGTCACCTTCCGGCTGAGATGCTTCCGGTTGGCCTTGCTGGGCTCCACCTTGTGCATCACCACCTTGCTTGTACATTTCTTCAGATGCATTTTTCCATGCAGCGTCAATTTTTTCAAGTAACGGCTGTATAGCTCCTGTATCTTTAAGTTGGTAAACTACTTTAAGTTCAGCAAGAGCAGACTCGATAGGCTGTTTGTTGCTGTCAGAAAGTTTATCGCCAAACTCTTTAAGTTGCTTTTCAGTTTCAAAGATCATAGAGTCAGCTTTGTTTATAAGCTCTGCTTTCTCTTTTACTGCTTTATCTGCCTCAGCGTTAACTTCAGCTTCTTTACGCATCCTGTCAATTTCTTCCGGTGTTAAGCCTGAAGAAGCTTCGATACGGATATCGTGCGATTTACCTGTACCTTTATCTGTAGCAGATACTTTGATGATACCGTTAGCATCAATATCAAAAGTAACCTCGATTTGAGGGATACCTCTTTGTGCCATTGGGATACCGTCTAAGTGGAAACGGCCAATAGTTTTGTTATCGTTTGCCATTGGGCGCTCACCTTGTATAACGTGTATTTCAACAGACGGCTGGTTATCTGCAGCTGTAGAGAATACCTGAGATTTTTTAGTGGGTATAGTTGTGTTAGACTCGATTAAACGTGTCATAACGCCACCCATAGTTTCGATACCAAGAGAAAGTGGAGTAACATCAAGAAGTAGTACATCTTTAACATCTCCGCTAAGAACACCACCCTGTATAGCAGCACCTATAGCAACAACCTCATCCGGGTTAACACCTTTAGATGGTTTTTTACCAAAGAATTTCTCTACTTCTTCCTGTATACGTGGTATACGTGTAGAACCACCTACAAGGATAACCTCGTCGATGTCTGATATAGAAAGGCCTGCATCTTTAAGCGCTTTAGCAACCGGCTCCATAGAACGTTTTACTAAAGCATCTGCAAGTTGCTCAAATTTAGCCCTTGTAAGTGTTTTAACTAAGTGTTTAGGCCCTGTAGCAGTAGCAGTAACGTAAGGAAGGTTAATTTCTGTTTGTGCAGAAGCAGAAAGTTCTACTTTAGCTTTTTCAGCAGCTTCTTTTAAACGCTGTAGTGCCATAGGGTCTTTACGAAGGTCTATTCCTTCTTCGCTGTTAAATTCGCCGGCTAACCAGTCTATAATAACCTGGTCAAAGTCATCTCCACCAAGGTGTGTATCGCCATTAGTAGAAAGTACCTCAAACACGCCGTCTCCAAGCTCAAGGATAGAGATATCAAAAGTACCACCACCTAAATCGTAAACAGCAATTTTTTGGTCTTTGCCCATTTTGTCAAGACCGTAAGCAAGGGCAGCAGCAGTAGGCTCGTTAATGATCCTTCTCACTTTAAGACCAGCAATTTCACCGGCTTCTTTAGTAGCCTGGCGCTGTGCATCGTTAAAGTATGCAGGAACAGTAATAACGGCTTCTGTAACTGTATAACCAAGGTAATCCTCGGCAGTTTTTTTCATTTTTTGCAGTGTCATTGCAGATAGCTCTTGTGGAGTGTATAGACGACCGTCTATATCTACACGTGGCGTATCATTATCACCTCTTACAACGCTGTAAGGTACGTTGCTTGCTTCTTTGCTGCTTTCAGAGAATTTGTTACCCATGAAACGCTTAATAGAAGCGATGGTTTTTGTAGGATTGGTCACTGCCTGTCTTTTTGCAGGGTCACCCACTTTGATTTCTCCGCCTTCAACAAAAGCAATTACTGATGGAGTTGTTCTTTTTCCTTCAGCATTAGGAATAACCACTGGCTCGTTACCTTCCATAACGGCTACACACGAGTTGGTTGTCCCTAAGTCAATTCCGATTATTTTACTCATCTTGTTTATAGTTTATTATTTAAATTTTTCGATTATAATCCTCTCGTGTCATGTAGGCAATCATTGTGCCAATCCTAAAAAGCAAACTAAAATGACAGGAAATAACATGAATATGACAACATGACACAACTATATATTCAAATTAACTATTGTAAACCCCCAATTAATTACATGTAGTTTGTCGATGAAACATGTATAAACAGCGATTATAAGATTTTATAAGCATTAAAAAAATTATCTTTATGTAGCCGCTTATAGAGATTTAAGTGGCATTGCTAATTAATCCTCTGCCGAAAAAGATGAACCATGATGGTAACCACCACCTGTAAATATACATACCCTATCATAGCAACCGGAATTTTTGTACTATTTATTGCCGTTATTGTAATGACTGGCTGGCTGCTGCACTTAGAAGCTATACAAAGTTTGCTGCCGGGGCATATATCTATGCACTTTAATTCGGCTATTTGCTTTACGCTGCTTAGTATAGCCATGCTCTTGTACATAAAATACAGGAACCGGGGTGGCCACAGGCTAACCGGTGTATTGTCTTTAATTGTATTTTTAGTGGGGGCAGCTACTTTTTTGCAAAAAATGTTTCATAGCGATCTTGGTATAGATTACCTTTTTTTAAACAATAACAATCCTTATTATCCCGGCCGGATGTCTCTTTTAACAGCTTTTTGCCTGGCATTAACGGCTATTGGCACTTTTGGTATAAGCCTTAGCACTAATAAATACAAAACCATTTGCCAGTTTCTTTTTCACTTTGTTAGCGTTGTGGCATTTATCGTTTTAATTGGTTATTTATATAATGTGCCCGCCCTGTACAACCTGTCTTATTTTACAACAATGGCATGCCATACTGCCTTTGCCCTGCTTTTACTTTCTATAGCAGCCTCATTAATAAACCCATCACTTGGCATTACCGGCATATTTACCGGTACGAGAATGGGCAATATCATGGCCCGCAGGCTTTTCTCGCAAATTGTAGTGGCAGTGCTCATTATAGGCTACCTGCGCATACTATCGCACCGTTACCACTGGCTAAGTGCCGATGTGGGTGTAGCACTCCTTATTGTATCTTTTATTTTGGTTAGCCTGTTTTTAATATGGAAAAAAGCCACCATACTTAATAAGCTTGAAATTAATATGGAAGTTGCACAGGAAAACTTCAGGATAGGTGTAGAATCTGCACCCTATGCATTAATACTGTCAGACGAAACAGGCAGAATTACCCAGGTAAATTTTCAGACAGAAAAGCTATATGGTTACACCAGTGAAGAATTATTAGGCAACAATATAGAAATGCTAATACCTAAAGAGCTGCACAAACATTATAGGCACGACTCTGATTCGTTTTTTACATCGCCTGCCGTTGTAAGCCTGGGCATTGATGAAGAGGTGTATGCCAACACAAAGCATGGGGCATGGTTTCCTGTAGAAATTGTGCTTACCCCTATTACCACGCACAACGGTATAGCTGTACTGGCAGCCATTACAGATATTACCAGCCGGAAAGCCAATGAAGCCATTATAAAAAACCAGGTTAATGAGTTACAGCTTAAAAACCAGGAACTGGAACATTTTAACTACATTGCATCTCATGATTTACAGGAACCTTTGCGCACGGTAGCTAACTATATTATGTTACTTGAGGAAGATTACCCCGAACAGATTAATGACGAAATAAGGATGCACCTTAGCACTATGAATTCGGCAGTATCGCGCATGAGCCAGCTCGTAAGGTCGCTGTTAGACTTTGGCAGGCTGGGTAAAAACAGAAAGCTAAGCCTTACAGATTGCTACAGTATTATAACTAATGTAATAACCGATTTAAACGGGCTTATTAAGAAAACCAATGCCGTTATTACAATTGCAGATGAAATGCCGGTGTTGTATGCTTATGAAACCGAGATGCGGCAGCTGTTCCAGAACCTTATTAATAATGCCATTAAATTTACCGATAAAGATGTAGCCCCGCACATAACCGTTGGGTGCAAAAAAACCAAGGGCTTTTACGAATTTTATGTATCTGATAATGGCATAGGTATAGACCCTAAATATTTTAATGATATATTTCATATCTTTCAGAGGCTTAACAAAAACGAAGACTATGAGGGTTATGGCATAGGCCTGGCTAACTGCAGAAAGATTGCCGAGATGCACGGTGGCGAAATTTGGGTAGAATCTGAGTTAGGAAAAGGTAGTACATTTAAATTCAAAATACTAAATTTTAAGGCATGATCACACAGATAAACTGCATAATGCTTGTTGATGATAATAAGATTGATAACTTTTTTCATGAAAGGGTTATCCGGAAAAATAACGCAGCAAAAATTATACTTACTAAAGACTCTGGATTTGATGCTATAGCGTATTTAAAAAGAGGCAAGGAGGTAGTACAGCCCGATGTTATTTTTCTTGATATTAATATGCCCGGCATGAATGGCTGGGAGTTTATAGAGCATTATAAAAGCCTCGACGAAACCCTGCAAAACAGCATGATCGTGGTAATGCTTAGCACATCTGACAATCCTGACGACAGGGAATTAGCAAAAACCCACCAAATTTTATCGGACTTTAAAACAAAACCACTTACTAAAGAAATGCTCGAAGAGGTATTGCTTAAGTACAGCCTTAACAGGTTGCATTAATTTACTTATATTATGCTTTGTCATTCCGACGAAGGAGGAATCTCTTTAAGTTGAGGCCTTACCACGTTGTGTATTTTAGGATAACAGACTGAATCTCTAATTGAAATTCTTCGACTGCGCTGCGTTCCCAATAACAAACACACATACAAACAACTTCATATTTAAGTCAGGCCTGTCATTCCAACGAAGGAAGAATCTCTGTAATTGAGATTCTTCATCTACACGTTGTTTCGCTCCGAATGACAATCCGGATAAGAAATTACGGTAATATAATTATATATTCCCGTAGTACATAGCCTTAACAATACCATCGCTCAACCCTATTTTAGGAACAAAAATATTGCGCGCACCGCTCCATTTCATGGCATTAAGGTATATGCGGGTAGCGTGTATAATAACGTCGGCACGGTCAGGGTTCAGCCCCAGGTCTGATATGCGCTGCTCATAGCTCATGCCGTTTAAAAACTGGTATTGCGAGTGCACATAAAAATAAGACAAGGGTTTGTCCTGCTTTTTACCGCTCATTTTAAACAGCTTGTTTATATTACCGCCACTACCTATAAGGTTTATATTGTCATAAGGTTCAGTTACCGTATGTATCCATTTTTCTATTTCGTGCCATACAACATCGTTAACCATATTGTTAAGCAGGCGCACAGTACCGTTTTTAAACGATTTACTGGCAACTATTTTGCTGTTGGCAAACAGCGAGAACTCAGTGCTACCACCGCCCACATCTACAAAAAGGTAGGTCTGGTCGGGTTTCATGAACTCCTGCAAATCGTTAGATGCTATTATGGCAGCCTCTGTCTTACCATCAATTATATCAATCTTAATATCTGCCTCCTGCTGTATAATATTTACAACCTCTTTACTGTTATAAGCTTCCCGCATGGCCGACGTTGCACAGGCCATATAGCGCTCTACACCGTGTATCTTCATTATCAGCTTATAAGCTTTCATGGCATCTACCATTCGCTCTATATTCTCATCGGTAATTTCGCCCACGGTAAAAGCATCCTGACCAAGGCGTATAGGCACACGTACCAGTGAGCTCTTATTAAATTGCGGCTCTTTACCTTCCTGCTCTACAATATTAGACACAAGCAATCGCATGGCGTTACTCCCAATATCTATAGCAGCATATTTTTTTATATTAATCATTCTTTCAGGAGGGACTGAGGGACTAAGAACCTAAGGTACTAAGCCACTAAGAACCTTTTATAATTGTTCGTAAATAACTTCGAGTTTGTTCCTGTAATAATTATAGGTTTCTACCTGTGCCCTAAACGGTTTTGCTTTAGGTTGCTTGCGATACTTATTCTCTAAATTTTCGCTCTGGTAGCGGGCTTTTACGTTACCGCGCCATCCAAGTTCGAATATATCAAGTAGTTCCTGCTTAACATCGGCATCATAAATAGGGCAGCTAACCTCTACCCTTGAGTCCAGGTTACGCGTCATAAAATCTGCCGATGAAATATAGATATCCGGGTCGCCGGCATTGGCAAAAATATAAATTCGGGAGTGCTCCAGGTAATTATCTACAATACTTATAGCCTCTATATTTTCGCTCATTCCCTCTACTCCCGGTATAAGGCAGCACATACCACGTATAACAAGCTGTATTTTAACCCCCTCCCTGCTTGCCTCATACAGTTTGTCTATCATCCTGTAATCTGTAAGGCTGTTCATGCGCAGCTTTATGTATGCTTCTTTACCGGCTATTGCATGCAGTATTTCCCTGTCTATAAGCTTATAAAATCGCGAACGTGTATAATGCGGCGATACTATAAGGTGTTTATAGCGGTGCACGCGGTAGTTAACATCAAAAAAATCGAATATTTTGTTAGCTTCTCTTAATATTTCCTGATGTGCCGTAAACAAGGTAACATCGGTATATATTTTAGCTGTACTCTCGTTAAAATTTCCTGTAGATATAAAGCCGTAGCGTTTTATCCTGCCATTTTCAAGTCGTTCTACAGAACATATTTTGCTGTGTACCTTAAGCCCTTTTACCCCAAAAATAAGGTTAATACCTTCGGTTTGCATTTGCTCTGCATAGGTAATATTGCTGGCCTCGTCAAAGCGTGCCTGCAGCTCTATTTGTACCGTAACTTTCTTGCCATTTTTAGCAGCATTTATAAGCGAGCTTATTATCTGCGAGTTTTTTGCCAGCCTGTACAGTGTTATTTTTATAGTCATTACCTTAGGGTCCAGCGCTGCCTCACGTAAAAACTTTATTACGTATGCAAACGACTGGTAAGGCGCATGCAGCAGGTAATCTTTCTTTTTAATTTTTTGCAGTATGCTTCCCTCAAGGCTAAGGCCTGTAACCGGCAGCGGCACATTGTGCTGGTACAACAGGTCCTGCCTGCCCAGGTTAGGGAAACCCATATAGTCGCGGCGGTTGTGGTAACGCCCGCCCGGTATAATACTGTCGGACGAGTCAATGTGCATGTTAGTCAGAAAATATTGCAGCGTATCTGCACCTATAGCCTGATCGTATACAAAGCGCACAGCCTCGCCTATGCGCCTGTCTTTAACACCTGTCCAAATTTTCTCCATAAGGCTCTTGCTCTGGTCGCTGTCAAGGTCCAGCTGGGCATCGCGCGTTATCTTTATCATGTGGGCACTTATACTCTCGTACTTAAATATATTAAAAATGTTATGCAGGTTAAACCTTATAACATCATCGAGCATAATAATACAATGCTTATCCGGCTGAGACGGTAACTGTACAAAACGGCTTATGGTGCGGGGCATCTCTATAACTCCATAACGCACCTCCTGCTTTACCTCAATACCATCGGGCCCTTTGTAGCGTTCCCTAACAATAAGTTTTACAGCAAGGTAGCCAGATGTATCTTTAAGCAGCGGAAACTCCTCAAGGTCGTTAAGAATAATGGTAACAAGTTCCGGACTTACCTTTTGTATAAAAAAGTCTTTTATAAAGTGCTCCTGTTCCTGGTTAAGCTGGGTTTCGTTAAGCATAAAAATGTTTTCACGCTCCATTTCACTTTCTATAACACTGAGTATACGCAGGCTTTCTGACTGTTGTTCTATAACAATTTCTGTTATTTCGCTTAGCAGTTTATGTGCAGAGTTATTTCCGGGTAGCTCTTCACTCATAGTACCCTCAAGGCTAAGGCGCCGTATAGCAGCATAACGAACCCTGAAAAACTCGTCGAAATTATTAGAAAATATCCCTAAAAACCTAAGCCTGTCCAGTAGTGGCACTGTTTCATCGGCTGCTTCCTGTAATACCCTGGCATTAAATGCAAGCCAGCTTTTCTCCCTGTCAATATACCTGTTTACCTGTAAATGGTGGATCATATTTTTTTAAATCGCTTGGAAATAGTACTGTTTCTGTCGTTCCTTTTGTAATGTCGCTCCAGTCGTTTTCTTCAAAAAAAAGCGACACAAAGCCCGCCGTAGGTACATTTTCTACAGCGCGATTGCCAAAGGTATTAACAAAGTTAGTAATAGCACCATTATGACCAAAAAGAATTAGGTTATCAAATTGGTTATTGCAGCTTTTTACGATTTCTTCTAAGCTTTTTTCGTCAAAAGTATACAGGTCGTCTTTAAAAACTATCGTATCCTGGGGTATTGACAGGTTCTCGGCAAAAATGTAAGCGGTGTTCTTAGCACGTTGTGCAGTACTGCTCCACACCACATACGATTTTGGCAAATGCTCCTCTACATGAGCAGCCATAAGGTGGGCATCGTTAATGCCGCGTTTAGAGAGCGGGCGGTCTTTATCTTTAAGCGGGGCATCCCAGCTGGACTTTGCGTGACGTATCAGGATTAAATTTTTCATACAATCATATTTCAGTTAACTAATTAATCGGAAACTTAAATATATAGAAAAATTTAATGCGATAAATTTAAAAGTTGTTATTATAGGGCTAATTGACATAATTTATCCACATATAGCACTCAAATTATTTTATAAATACTTCAAAAATAATGAGAAGTGATTATTTAGTTATAAATTTATCGCGCTTATACAACAAAATAAAAGTAAAACTATATGAAACAAGAATTAAGTGATAATTTACAACAAATATTTCTTCGGGCATCAATAAGACTTTTAGACGATTATACCCTCAGCGCTTTGATGATTAATTCTTGTTATGTTGCTATCGAAAGATACAGTAACCCTAAATATAAGGTACATCTGTCAACAACTGCAAACATTCCAGAAAATTTGCGATTAGATCCTGAGGTTGAAATAAAATTAGAAAATCAGGAATTAATTGATAAATATTCAACAAATGTTATGTTAAAAGTATATGAACAATATGTTCTAACTTCAGTAAGTATCATTGATGCTAATTTTGAGGATGTATATGAGCTATTGTTGAGAGAATATGAAATAGGAATAACAGATAAACAAATGTCCGATAAAATTAGAAATGCTTGGACGAATGACAACCTAATTACTTATTTTATTGATAAAACTAACCTTGAAGATATAACAAATCCTCAAAGGCAATTAAAAGCGGCTTTTGATCGATATAAAGAATACAGAATAATACGTCATGCCCTATTGCATAATAAAGGAATTTTGTCTGATAAACATATTCGCCAATTAGATGAAATATTCGATGAAACTGATGAAGATTCAAAATTTAAATGTATGAAAAACCTACCTTTTTATACTGATAGAAAGGTTGAACTTACACGCGACAGGTTTCTCAGCATTCGAAAATTTCTGTATCAATTTTTAGACTATTATGTTTTAGCATTTGAATAAACAGCACATAAAATAAAATTTCCAACCAATATTGGGCATATTTTTAACCTGCAGAATGAAGATAGAAAATTATTTGAATATACTAAAAATCATGTAGATTAACAACATTGCTACATTAATAAGGATATCCTACCCTGTTGGCTATTTTAGCTACTTTCCAGTAACGCACAATGTCGGATATCAGGCTTTGGTATTCTTTAAAATCACTTGGCTTGGTAAAGTATCCCTGAATAGATAATCCGTATGCTTTTTTCATAAAGTCTACATTATCGCCCGAAGTGGTAAGGAAAACATACGGTATACACTTATCATTTAAATCCTGGTCTTCAAATATTTGCTGCCTTAATTTAAATCCGTCAAGCTTAGGCATATTAATATCTGATATGATAAGGAATGGCGACTCTTTAGCAGCCCTTAAATACTCCATAACCTTTGTACTATCCGCAATAAGTACAATTTTATTATCGTAATTATTGTTTTCAATTACCTCTTCTAAAAGTTCCTGAAGGATATCCCTGTCTTCCTGGTCGTCTTCAATTATAATGATATCGCCGCTTAAATTCATAGTGCAGTAGTTCGTAAATGGTGTTTTTACAAAAATAAGTATATTACATTATAAACAAATGTTAAAATCCTACATTGTATTATTACATCATTAATATATTAATTCAAGAAATAATCTAATCATTTAATAAATAAATACTTATAAAAATAAAGGTAAAAGTATATTATTGTATATTAGGCTATTTAATTTAAACAATTTTTATGATTAATAAAGTACCAGTAAAAAAATTAATTGAATTCAGAAGATTATCCGAGAAAAGAAAATCATCTTTCGGTAATAAATTGACAATCCCAAAAGAGACGGTTTCTAATGACAGCGGTAACGATTATTGGACAAGAAGTTTAAGTGGACTGAGCACAGCTTTCAAACAAAATGATAATTTGATAATTAAAGGGCGGATTGAACGTATACTAGACGTATATGAAGATAAAGACGATAAGAAAACTAAATTAATGTATGATCGAAATCTCAATATTCTTCATAACTATGAAGATTTTAATTTTATGATTTTGAGACCTTCAATAGAATTAAATTTTCTTCCAAAACCCAGAATCTTAATAAATATTAGTGGTTTACCAATTCAAGTTATCCCGCACCAAATATTTAGCTACAAAGAAAAAGAGGAAATGAAAGTTGGTGGAATTTGGTTTGTAATATGGTTGAAAGAATTCAAAGAAAGCGACTTGGGAATTTATTCCGAGGCCTTATATAGATATTTATTAACAAATTATTCAAAAGAATATGTAGTCGATCCAAATTACTGTTTAATTGTTGATGCATTAAGTATGGGAACTGTAACATATCAACAAATCTTATTAGGCGAAATTGCTCCTTTATTAGAAACAACAATTGATATGGTAAATAAACATATACTTTAATAAATATGCATAAACAAAAAAGCCACTTTATAGTGGCTCTATGATTATGAGACTGACCAGATTTTAACCCTACCCTAAGGTTGACCAGATTTGAACCCTGTCTCTATAATTAATATTATATTACAAATTTACAATTAGTATGGAAGCTATTATGCAATAAGTTATATTATTTACCTATTACATAATCCATTTCAATAACTTTATCTTATTCTAAGTAATTATCTATTACAATAACTTTTTTATTAACTAGTCTATATAGTACTGATTCATCTTCTTTAAACTCTATAGCATATTGATTATCTCCTAATTGAAAATTTTCAGTACTCATTGCTGTTACTATTGTAACTTCAATTTTATCTAAACTTACAAAATGATATTCTACTACAATATTTAAGGTATCTTTTTTATCAAAAGTTTGACGAAGAACTACCCTTAATGCACGGGTTTTTTTTGGAGGATAATTTAAAAACATAAAATCTTTATGCTTAGAAGCATAGTATGATACGTACTTGTAACCTTTAACCACAAGAGGCTCAACAAATTCAAAGTCTATACCTAATCTTTCACCCTCCCTATCACCTAAATGTAATCTATTCCAATAATGCTTATCATACCAAAATTCTATTACAAGAGTTTCAGTGAAAGATGTATGATACCTAACGTTTGCAGAGCATCCGTTAACATCCCATGCATCTGGATCAACTACTTGATCATTTTGAGGGTTCATTCTTCGCCTCTTAGGTTTATCTTCCAATGTTATTATTATATGTCACAATATTAACTAAAATTTATTAAATTCAAATATTTATCAAGTATTAAAAATATTGTATACAATTAAAATAATCACGGCGCTAACCGCTCAATTTTCCAGCCCAGGTCTTCCTGTTCTGTAAATCGTATACGGTCGTGCAGCCTGTTAGGCCTGCCCTGCCAAAACTCTACCGAAAGCGGGCGCACTAGATACCCTCCCCAATAGTCCGGACGTATTATTTCTTTGCCCTCAAGTTCTGCTTCAAGCTGTTTTAAATTTTGCTCTAAAAAATCGCGCGACGGGATAACCTCACTTTGCGGAGATACTATTGCCCCAAGCCTGCTGCCTTCCGGGCGGATATCAAAATAACCGTCGGATGCATTTGCCGTGACTTTCTCTGCCACACCCTTTACAATTACCTGCCTCTCCAGCTCCGGCCAAAAAAACGACAGGCATACATTAGGGTTGGCCGCAATAGCTTTCCCCTTCTCCGACTCATAATTAGTAAAAAATGTAAAGCCTTCGTAAGTATATCCTTTAAGCAATACCACACGCGCTTTAGGAAAACCGTCGAGCCCGAAGGTAGAAACCGTCATGGTATTTACCTCATGCTTGTGCACAGCCTCCTCAGCTTCGGCAAACCACGTTTTAAAAAGTGCCATTGGGTCTTCGGGCAGGTTTTGCTCTGTAAGTTCGCTTTTTTCGTAAGATTTTCTATAGTTGCTTAAGTCGGCCATTTTATGGATATTAGATTTTTCGATTTTAGAAATATTCTATGATTTACCTCTCACAAATTTACAATTGTTTTTTTTGATTTTGCTGAAGTAGCAATTGCAATAAAATTTTGCCACGAATTTCACCAATTGACACCAATTTTGATTCTGAAAATATTGAAATTGATTTGTGTTAATTCGTGAAATTCGTGGTAAAAAAATTTAAACTATCGCTGAAGCCATTTCTTCATTAAATACTGTAAAGTGGTATATATACGGCTTTTGCAAAAATCGCTCAATTTTGACCAATTTGTGTTCAAAGTGGTTTTTTGCTGTCTTTAGCATGTCGCAAAATACCTGTAAAAGCCCTTTTGTACACATCTCTAAAAACAAGAAACAGCCGCTAAATTGCTATATATACCCTTATGTTAAATTTTATAGTATCTCTTTTAAGTGCTTGTAATTCGATTTTACGGTATCTAAAACTTCGTCCATTTTTCCGCCTAAAATTAACTTGGTCATCGTTGTGGTATAACCCGCCATTTGCTTCCACTCTATCTTCGGTGGCATTGCAAGCGAGTCAGGATTTGTCATAACATTTACCAGTACCGGCCCATTAATTGCAAAGGCTTCGGTTAGAGCATTTTCAAGATTGTCCGGCTCATTTACCGTAATGCCTCTAAAGCCCATTGCAAGGGCTACCATAGCAAAGTCGGGGTTTACCATATCAGTTTGGTTATCAGGCAATCCGGCAACTTCCATTTCCAGTTTTACCATTCCTAATGACCTGTTGTTAAACACTATAATCTTTATGGGCAGTTTATATTGGTGTATAGTAGCCAAATCTCCAAGTAACATAGAAAGACCACCATCGCCACAAAATGCAATTACCTGTTTATCAGGATTGCTAAGTGCCGCACCAATAGCCATAGGCATGGCATTTGCCATAGACCCATGGTTAAAAGACCCTAACAGCTTACGTTCTCCGGTAGCATTAAGGTAACGGGCACCCCATACACAGCACATACCGGTATCTACAGTAAAAACAGCATTTCTATCTGCCAGCCTGTCAATTGTATGCGCAACATATTCTGGAGATATCTTATTAGTTAACCCGGAGTCGTTTACATATATATTAAGGTTCTCTTTTACCTTTTCATAAAGTGCCAGTTGCGCCATCAGGAAACTGTCATCCTGCTTGGTTTCTATGATAGGCAACAGGGCTGCCACGGTATCTTTTATGTTACCACAAAGCCCAAGTTCCAGTTTGGCACGCCTGCCCAAACGCTGTGGCTTAAGGTCTACCTGAATGATCTTTTTATCGGCGGGCATAAACGCAGTATACGGAAAATCAGTACCTAACAGCAATATTACATCGGCTTCATGCATACTGTGGTAGGCAGATGGCAGCCCAAGCAAACCGGTCATTCCTACCTCATAAGGGTTATCATACTGCATACCCATTTTACCTCTAAAAGAGTACCCCACAGGAGCCTTTAATGCACCTGCAAGCTGTATAACCTCGTCATGTGCTTCGGCAGCACCAGTACCACAAAAAATGGTAACCTTAGGCCCTGCATTTAAAATTGCAGCCATTTGTGCAAGTTCATGGTTATTGGGGCGAATAACAGGGTTGTTGCGGTAATTTTTCTTAGCGGCAACAGGCTCTGCAGCATCCATGGCAGATACATCTCCCGGCAATCCTATTACAGCTACACCCTTATGGTGCAATGCATGCTGTATGGCACTTTGCAGCATTGTAGGCACCTGCTCCGGTGTGCTGGCTACCTCATTATAGCAGCTGCAATCGTCAAACAACTTTGTGGTATTTGTCGACTGAAAATAGTCTATTCCATACTCAGGAGTATTTATGGTCGAGGCTATTGCAAGAAGTGGCACTCCGCTACGGTGGGCATCATACAGCCCATTAATAAGGTGTACATGCCCAGGGCCGCAACTCCCGGCACACACAGCAAAACCATCCAGTTCGGCTTCGGCAGCAGCAGCATAGGCACCTGCTTCTTCATGCCTTACGTGTATCCATTGTATACGTCCATCGCGGCGCACGGCATCGTTAAGTTCGTTTAGACTATCACCGGTAACGGCATAAATTCTTTTTACATCATTATCTACAAGCATTTGTACTATCTGATCGGCTACTTTTTTTCCCATTGTATTATATTTTATTGATGCTACAATTTAGTCATTAAAGCCACTGATTGTAGGATAATTAACACACCAATAACTCAATATGTTAAATTATGTTAAAACAGGATTTTAGTACACAGCCCAATCGTCTATTAACAATTAAACATCTAAAATTTTAAGATTAATCATGAAGATTAATGCTCAATTAGTAAGGCTTATCTTAATGTTATATTAAACCATTAAGCAATGGTATATTTTTTCTTAAATTCGATGCTTAACACCAAACTATTACCCAATGACCCCTAAAATTATCTCTCATGGTATAGTGCGCGCCGTATTAACTCTTGCCGCTATTTTTATACTCCTCCTATTTTTGTACCAAATACAAACCGTTCTTATTTACCTGTTTGTGGCCCTTATATTAAGCATGGTAGCCAGCCCTATTGTTTTCTTTTTAAAACGAAAACTGCGGTTTCCAAATATCATAGCCGTAATAGTTACCCTGGTATTTTTCCTAAGCTTACTGGCGGGTTTCATAATGATGTTTGTCCCGTTAATTGTTACCCAGAGCGAGAACCTCTCCCTCTTAGACACTGCCAAACTGGAAGCTGATGTCATGAATATGATACACAGCGTAAACGAATATTTTGGTATAGATACTCAAAAAATGATAAAAGAGTCTAACCTTACCTCTAAACTCAATTTTAATTTTATACCGGCATTGCTTAATTCGCTTATAGGTATACTTAGCGGCTTTGGTATGGGGCTGGCATCTGTAATGTTTATTACTTTCTTTTTTCTTAAAGACCGAAAGTTATTTTTTGCCGGTGCCCGCAAATTATTACCCGATGCGCATGAAGATAAGATACTTAACTCGCTACGCAAAGTAAACTACCTGCTTAGCCGTTATTTTATAGGGCTTATCATTCAGCTTGCGGTATTGTTTACCATATACCTTATAGTATTGCTAATTTTTGGGGTTAAAAATGCCTTTATAATTGCCTTTATAACGGCACTCCTTAATATTATACCTTACATAGGTCCTGTAATTGCTACAGTTTTAGTAATTGTGTTAACTTTACTGGGTAATATTGGGCCGGAAACACAGGGCGAAATGCTATCTACCACTTTGTACGTGATTATAGGTTACAGCATAGCGCAGTTTATAGATAATAATGTAAGTTCGCCACTTATATTTTCTAATAGTGTAAATTCGCACCCGTTAGAAATTTTTATTGTAATACTTGTCAGTGGCTTTGTATTTGGCGTGCTGGGCATGATCGTGGCCATACCATTATATACGGTTATTAAAGTAGTTGCAAAAGAATTTTTCCCGAAAAACCCTGTTGTTAAAGCACTTACTAAAGATATATAATATTGCCCTCAAGTTTATTAAATCCAGAAATTCAGGCATACATTCGCGAAAATAGCATTAAGCCTATTACTCAACTGGCGTTGCAAAAGAACCCTTTTCCTGGTGTGGACTGGGCAATGATATTAAACCAGATAGCTTCAAGACAGAGGGCTAAAGACAAACTGCCTACGTGGTATGCTGCAGAAAATATCATGTATCCCTCTAAGATCTCGGTAGAGCAAACCTCATCAGAGACTGCAGCATTATATAAGTCGGGATTGGTTTCTGGCGAAAGCCTTATAGACCTTACCGGGGGGTTTGGTATCGATGATTATTTTTTCTCAAAGAAAGTAATGCAGGTAACACATTGCGAACTTAACACCGATCTTTCGGCTATAGCCCAACATAATTTTAAGGTGCTTGGCGCTGATAATATACAATGCATATCAGGCGATAGCCTTAATACGCTTACAGAGGCCAATAAACAGTGGGACTGGCTTTATGCCGACCCTGCCCGCCGCAGCGATACTAAAGGTAAAGTTTTTATGCTTAAAGACTGCCTGCCAGGCGTTCCTGATTTGCTCGACACCTATTTTAAATACACCACCAACATACTAATAAAGACTGCCCCCCTGCTGGATATTACTGCGGGGTTAAACGAACTCCATTTTGTAAAAGCCATACATATAGTAGCTGTTAACAATGAGGTGAAAGAGCTGCTGTGGGTATTGCAAAAGGGCTATATGGGTAGCCCTGAACTTGTTGCCGTAAACCTTGCTAAAGAGGGTATAGATACTTTTAAAACCTTTTATGCCAATGATACACAAGCAGTTTACGGTATGCCGGATAAATACCTTTATGAGCCTAACAGTGCCATCATGAAATCGGGAGAATTTAATGCTGTAGGTAACCGGTATAACCTTACAAAATTACACAGGCATTCGCAACTGTATACATCCGGCAGCCTTATAAATTTCCCGGGGAGACGATTTATGATCAACCAAATTTTACCCTACCAAAAAGCAGAAATGAAACACTATGCCGAAGGTAAAAAGATGAATGTAACGGTACGTAATTTTCCGCTTCAGGTAACGGATATCCTTAAGAAATGGAAAATTAAAGATGGCGGCGATACCTACGCCTTTTTTACAACTAACATTGATAACGAGAAAGTTGTTTTACTATGTAGTAAAGCATAAAATATGCCCGGTTTCTAAAACAAAAAAACCACCCTGTACAGGTGGTTTTTGTCTTTAGTGATCACACCAGGATTCGAACCTGGGACCGCCTGCTTAGAAGGCAGGTGCTCTATCCAGCTGAGCTATGTGACCCCTTATTGCGGGTGCAAATATAGTATTATCTATTAATAAATATACTATGTAAATTAACTTTTTTCATTTATTCATTAAATAATAAAATAACTACCGCGCTATTAACACTTTAAAAAATAGCCCGGATACATAAAATATCCGGGCTATTGTAAATTTAGCACTTTATATGCATATATATTCGGCTCTTTTAAATTATCTCAATAAAGAGAAGTGAGCCTTGAATTCTTTTTGAACTCCGCCGGATGACATGTATGATACCGTAAACCAATAATCTGTTGCCGGTAATAAATGCCCGTTAAGGGTACCATCCCACCCCGTTCCGGATGGCATTACGCTTTTAATAAGCTTACCAAACCTGTCGTAAATATAAATCAGGGTACGCTGGTCTTTTAACCCTTTAATATTCCATGTTTCACCCACTCCGTCGCCATTAGGGCTAAAAAATCGTGGATAGTTAAGCGAGAACACCTGTAACACAAGTATACCACAGTTATTTTTGTCTTTTACCCTTATCTCATGTTCTCCCTCGTCAATTTTTGTAAAGTAGGGCTCATCCTGAAACCTGCTCCCGTCAAGGCTGTACTCATAATCGCCAGACCCGCCTGTAACGGTAATGGTTATTACCTGGTTAAAGTTAAAATCTACCCCAACTGCAGCTGTTGCCGATGCTATAGACGATACTTTTACCGTAGCAGCAGCCGTAGCGCTACAGCCTGTAATTAAATTAGTAGCTGTAACCTCATAGTTGCCCGGCTCATTTGTATTTAAATAGCTTGACGTTGCCGCAACCGCAGCACCATCTTTAGTCCACGCAAAACTATAATCGTTAACAGACAAACCACTATGTAAGGTTATAGTACTGTTTACACCGGTTGCAACATCGGTACACACATAGTAAATATCAAGTAATACAGGGCGTGGCAAGGCATTTATTGTAATAGTTTTTTGAGTAGATGCTGTACATACCGTACCCACCGTGTAGGTTATCGTTACAATGCCTGTGCGGCGTGGGGTAACAAGGCCGTTAGCATCTACTGTTGCTACACCGGTGTTGCTGCTGCTCCATACGCCCCCTGCAACAATATTGGCTAATTGTAATGTATCATCGGCACAAACAGTATCATTACCAGTTATAACACCCGGAGATGGTGCCGGTGCCGGTGGGTTATTAATGGTTACTAAAGCTGTTGATTTACATTGCCCATTAAATACCGTAATAGTATACGTATCAGGATCTACGTTAGTAAATACACGCCCCGGTTGAAATGTTATTCCATCTATACTGTAGGTGTATTGTGTACCTACAGGTGCGGTTATAATAATGTGTCCTTTATCGGTAACACAATCCGGTTGCCTCAGGCTTGTTACCGCTGCAATAGGCATTACGGGCGACGGAGCCATAGTATACGTAATACTCCTTGCGGTACAGCCATCACTATTTTTTACAGTAACATAATAAGCTTGTGCAGAAGGCAGGTTATTGTATACAAGGTCGGTAGTAAATGGCCCTCCGTTAAGGCTGTAACTGTACACAGTTCCCGGTTGCGGAATAATTGTAAGGCTGCCCAGGTTACCGGCACAGTCTGGTGGGGTAAGTTGTGCAACTGGTACTGCAGGAACAACTGGTGCAGCATTAATTACATATTGTACACTTTGCGCAGTACACATGGCGCTCGTTCTTACGATTATAGTATAGGTACCTTGCGACAGCCCATCAAAAATAGGCGAGGCCTGATACGTAGTTCCATTATCTTTACTGTAAGTGTAACCGGCAGCGCGGGGAGTATCTACCACAATTGATGCAAAAGCATTTTGGCAGGTAGCAGGAATAATGTGTGCATCCGGAACCGCAGGCCCAATAGGAGCTGTAAGCTGGAAGGTTGCCGGCTGCGATAAACAGCCGTTAGCATCTTTAGCAACAACTGTATAACTGGCTACAGGCTGGTTAGGATAATTAGTTGTCGCAGTAAATGTACCTCCATTAACCTGGTAGGTATATCCCGTTACAGGGGTAATACTAAAACTACCAAAGGCGTTAAGGCAGGTAGGCTGTACAACAGCTATAGTAGGCCTTGTCAATAATGGAGCAGTACTGACATTAATGGTTCTTGAAGAGGTACAATTGCCGTTTGCCGCCCTTAAGGTATAAGAACCCGGTTCTATAGTAAATGTGGGAGTGGTATAAGTATTCGTCCCAATAGTATAGGTAATTCCCGGGCCTGTAGGGGCGTTAACCGTAACAGTTGCACGGCCTGTGGCACAATCGGTTTGCGATACCTCGACATCAACATCAGCTAACGGTGGTGCCTGGCCTACTACTACCGGCCTGGAAGAGGTACAACTTCCATTTGCCGCCCTTAAGGTATATGAACCCGGCTCAAGGGTAAAAGTAGTTGTGGTGTATGTAGTTGTCCCAATAGTATAGGTAATTCCGGGGCCTGTAGGGGCGTTAACCGTAACAGTTGCACGGCCTGTGGCACAATCGGTTTGCGATACCTCGACATCAACATCAGCTAAAGGGGGTGCCTGGCCCACCACTACCGGACCCTGAGATACACAATTGCCATTTACTGCCCGTAAGGTATATGAACCCGGCTCAAGGGTAAAAGTGGTTGTGGTGTATGTAGTTGTCCCAATAGTATAGGTAATTCCCGGACCTATAGGGGCATTAACCGTAATAGTTGCACGGCCTGTGGCACAATCGGTTTGCGATACCTCTACATCAACATTAGCTAACGGTGGTGCCTGGCCTACTACTACCGGCCTTGAAACCATACATGTACCATTAGCTGCCGTTAAGGTATAAGAACCCGGTTCTATAGTAAACGTGGGAGTGGTATAAGTATTCGTCCCAATAGTATAGATAATTCCGGGGCCTATAGGGGCATTAACCGTAATAGTTGCACGGCCTATAGTACAGTCTGTTTGCGAAACCTCGGCATCAAGTGGATCTAAACCTCCCGGTGCCGGTGCAACGGTAATTGTTTGCGATACATAACAAGTACCCCTGTAAGCCCTTACTTCCCTAAGCCCAGGAGATGCCGGAAATACATTTGTAGTTTGTGCTGCGCCATCTAACGTATACGTAATATCATTACCTGTAGGTGAACTAACAGTTACTGTTGCCATACCTGTAGCACAGTCTGTAGGGGTAAACTGCACATTGATAGCATCAATGGGAGATATCTTTAATTGCGCAGTATTGCTATTAATATCGCATTCTGTCGATGTTATGTGGCAGTAGTACTGGTTATCATTAAAGCCTGTTGGTACATTAGTAATGGTTAATGTAGCCGTACTAGCACCCGAGTAATTAGTGCCGTTAACAACATTTACCCAACTACCTGCTGTACTTAGTACCTTCCACTGGTAAGTGTATGTACCGCTGCCACTTATTGCAGTGGTAAAGGTTGCTGTACTGCCCTCGCAAACCGTAAGGTTCTGGGGGTGAGTTATTGTTGGCACAGTGCTGTTTATTGTATGGATACCTAAATTTGCACAGTAATTATCAGGCAGTGGGGCATCTTCATCCTGGTCGTGCTGCGTGTTATTCCATTGAGACCCTATGTAGGTAGCGGAAGGTGCTGTCACATCAGAATTTCTTATAAGTGTAAAACCAGCTAAAGTAAATGGCACTTCTACACGGTCTATAACACTATTATTCTTTAATAATTCAAGTTTATCATTTCCGTTAAACCCACCACCTAAAGTAGGAACATTTGTGGTAGGTGCGACACAAATTCTATTTAATGGAGTATTGCATGGAATCAAGTAAGTAGCATGCGGCTCTATAAATCCGGGAAGGGTTAAATTATAACCGGCAGTAGGGCTATTATCGGCGATATTCCCATACCTTATCATCCTATAAAGACCATTAAAGGTAATTCTTGCATTAGAAGGGTTATATAGCTCTATCATACCGCCACTTTGGTCGCGTTGGTCATAAACTTCAGATATAAATATTTCAGGTGTGCTGCATTGCGAATCTATTAATGTAAAAGTTCCTGCCGGAGCCCCTAAGCCCACACACCCTGTAGATGATGTTATGCTTATGGCTCCAGCAGTTGTACCCGCCGGTATACGCGCCTGTATTTCAGTATCAGAGATCACGGTATAAGTAGCCGCTACCCCATCAAATTTAACCGATGTAGCCCCCGTAAAATTACTGCCTGTAATTTTTGTTACAGTATTTACAGGGCCGGTTTCAGGTGTTATAGAACTAAAAACTGCCGCTGCACAATTAGATACTACGCTGCCGTCAAGTCTAAAATCGTCTAATCTAAACCATCCCCCATTTCCTCCAGATACCGTTAAGGTTACTGTAACAGTACCAGTTAACCCGGTCATGGGTGGGGTTATATTTGTCAGGCCGGCTATACCACCAGCAGCTGTAGTTGTACCGCTACCCAGGTTAAATCCATTAATAGCAAGCACCCAGGTTTGAGGTCCCGAATTACTACGCCTTGTCCAGAAATTATAAGCAGTAATGTCAGCAGCAAAACCGCTGGTAACATTAAAAGTTAGCGTGAGCGTCGTAGTGCCTGCAGGCGTATTTACTTGTATAGCAGATCCTGTCGCTCCGGGATTACTTGTCCATGAGCCGGTAGTATTAGTCCACGATGAAGCTGAAAGATTACTATTAAAAACAGTGGGAGTAACATCATATGTACTGCCGCTTATAGTTGTATTGCCAAATTCATGTTTATAAATTTGGGCAACACTTATTTGCGAAAAAAAGATAGCAAAAATAAAGAGCATGAAGGATAACCGGATACCCTGTCCTTTAATTTTATATAACATTCCGTAGTATTTTTTAAGATAATTTTAACAAACCAAAATTATATGTATTTATAATTAGGCAGGTTTTTTAAACGTTAAATTATCACAATTTATAGTAATTTTATTGTAAATAAAAAGTAAAGCCGCTGTAAAGCGGCTTTTTTACACTTTTAATATGCTTTATGTTAGTTTTCAGCACGATTAATATAAACCCAACCTGTCCTCGAATTTCCTTCAAGCTCCACTACATAAAAGTAAGTTCCTGTAGGTAACTCATCTCCATTATTGGTTTGGCCATACCATTCGCCTTTATAATTGCCCTTGTTGTAAACTTCAAGTCCGTATCGGTTAAAAATTGTTAGCTTTTTAACATCGAGTCCAGTAAGGTCAAAGTTGTCATTTATAGCATCATTATTAGGTGATATACCTCTTGGAATATCGCAGAAAACACCCTCTACATTATATACATGTGTAGCCTCACAGCCTCCCGGAGTTCTTACCGTAAGCTCGAATTGTAAAGGGAAATCTGTGGACTTCAGACTATTTGCAATAGCGTACTGACCCACATTAAACGTAGTATCATCGCCTACTATAGCTGTTTGCCCATTTCTCCTCCATTCAAATGTTGAGGTTGCAACATCAAACGAATTGCTTAACGGCAACGCTTCCAGTATATAATTTCTGCCAAATACCGTTTCGCGGCATTCCTGCAATCCTGTTATTTGAGGCAGGTTTGTTATAGGTAAAACAACAACCGGGCCTGAAACGGTACATGTACCGCTTGTTGCGATTAGGTTATAAGGACCGGGTGCAGCAGTAAAGGTAGGAGTGTTGTAAGTGTTTGTACCAATGGTGTAGGTAATTCCGGCACCCAGGGGAGCACGAACGGTTATCGTTGCAAGGCCGGTAGCACAGTCGGTAGCCGATACTTCAGCATCAATAGCTGCCAGTGGCGATACAGGGCCTACTACTATCGGACCTGAAACGGTACATGTACCGCTTGTTGCTATTAGGTTATAAGGACCGGGTGTAGCAGTAAATGTAGGAGTGTTGTAGGTATTTGTACCAAGGGTATAGGTAATTCCGGCACCCAGGGGAGCACGAACGGTTATCGTTGCAAGGCCGGTAGCACAGTCGGTAGCCGATACTTCAGCATCAATAGCTGCCAGTGGCGATACAGGGCCTACTACTATCGGACCTG